>Ga0097691_1000028_pt1 | contig 134139 bp, 119 predicted proteins | sample NGESurdeep072012_8_FD_72858 | JGI IMG/M metagenome (GOLD analysis project Ga0097691, IMG submission 72858) | Arctic peat soil microbial communities from Barrow, Alaska - NGEE Surface sample 210-1 deep-072012 | ecosystem: Environmental > Terrestrial > Soil > Wetlands > Peat ... | reverse complement strand
ACTGGGACTTGTCCCAGCGGCTGCCTGTGAAGCGAGAACCCACCAAGGTGTCGCGTGAGTGGCACGGTAGGAATCCCGGTCATTCATGGCCGGGAGGATGTCAAGTGTTCACCGCTTATGCCCACCGAAAATGGATCGCGCCGTCTCGTCCAGCGTGAGGTGCTGACCAGCCGCGGGCGACGGGCCGGTGGTCACGGTCAGTGGCTGAGTGCGGCGGACACGACCTCTCGCGCTTCGGCCTGCACCTGCGCCAAGTGCTCCGCTCCTTTGAAGGACTCGGCATAGATCTTGTAGACGTCCTCGGTGCCGGAGGGTCGAGCGGCGAACCACGAGCTCTGCGTTGTCACCTTGAGCCCGCCGATCTGCGCGCCGTTGCCGGGCGCGGTTGTCAGGCGTCCCGTAATCGGCTCTCCTGCCAGAAAGTCAGCTGTGACGTCGGTGGGAGACAGCGCCTTCAGCTTGGCCTTCTGCTCCCGCGTCGCCGGGGCGTCCACGCGTGCGTAGGCCGGGTCGCCATACCGTGCAGTGAGGTCGTTGTAATGCTGGCTCGGGGACTTGCCCGTGGTGGCCAGGATCTCCGATGCCAGCAGCGCAAGGATGATCCCGTCCTTGTCAGTGGTCCATACCGAGCCGTCCAGGCGCAGGAACGACGCGCCGGCAGACTCCTCACCACCGAACGCGATCGAGCCGTCCAGCAACCCCGGCACGAACCACTTGAAGCCGACTGGCACCTCGGTCAGTGTCCGGCCGAGCGCCGCGGCCACCCGGTCGATCATCGATGACGAGACCAGCGTCTTGCCGATCGCGGCCGCCTCTGGCCAGCCAGGTCTACCCCCGCCATAGAGGTACTGAATTGCCACAGCAAGGTAGTGATTCGGGTTCATCAGGCCGGCGTCCGGAGTGACGATGCCGTGGCGATCGGAGTCTGCGTCGTTGCCGGTGGCGATGTCGTACTCGGACTTACGCGAGATGAGGGAGGCCATGGCCGATGGCGACGAGCAGTCCATCCGGATCTTCCCGTCCCAGTCCAGGGTCATGAATCGCCAGGTGGCGTCGACCAGCGGGTTCACGACAGTGAGGTCGAGACGGTGCCGGTCGGCGATCTCTGCCCAGTACGCCACGCTTGCCCCGCCCAGGGGATCGGCCCCGATGCGGATGCCCGCGTCCCGGATACGAGCAATGTCAACGACATTCGGCAGATCGTCGACATAGGTGCCGAGGAAGTCGTAGGCCGTCGCGGCGGCCCGGGCACGCGCGAACGGGAGGCGTTGCACTCCCTGCAGACCGGACTCGATGTAGGCGTTGGCGGCGTTCGCGATCGCTGTTGTCGCGTCGGAGTCCGCAGGCCCGCCGTCGGGCGGGTTGTACTTGATCCCGCCGTCGCCGGGCGGATTGTGCGACGGGGTGACGACGATGCCGTCGGCCAGCCCGGGACCGTTGAGCGCCTTGGCGCGGTTGGCACGCAGGATCGCGTGTGAGACCGCTGGTGTGGGCGTGAAGCCGTCCCGGTCATCGACCAGCACGGTCACGTTGTTGGCCACCAGCACCTCGAGGGCAGAGACCCAGGCGGGTTCGGACAGCCCGTGGGTGTCTCGTCCCAGAAACAGGGGGCCGTTGTAGCCCTGCGCCTGGCGATAGTCACAGACTGCTTGGGTTATGGCCAGGATGTGCGTCTCGTTGAAAGCGTTCCTCAGACTGCTACCACGGTGTCCGGAGGTCCCGAAGACAACCCGTTGGTCGGGATCGGAGGGGTCCGGCGTGCTCGCGTAGTACGCGGTCACGAGATGGGCGACATCCACGAGGTCCGACGTTGAGGCAACCTGGCCTGCTCGTGGGTCGTTCATCTGGTCCCTTTGCCGTGTTCGGTTGCCGTGCTGGACCTTGCGGAGACCGCCTCGCTGCTGGATTCCGTGAGCATAGTCGGGTCGGTGGGCCCAGCGGCTTCTGTGGGTCCAGCGGCTTCTGTCGGCCCAGCTTCTTCCGCGGGTCCAGTGAGTTCTGCGTGTCCGGCTGGTTCGAGCCATACGGCACCCAGCGGGGGCACAGTGAGCAGAGCGGAGTACGGCTGACCGTGCCATGGGACGTCCTCGGCCATGACCGACCCGAGATTGCCGACTCCCGATCCGCCGTACCGTTCGGCGTCGGTGTTCAGGATCTCGTTCCATCGTCCGGGGTGCGGCAGGCCGAGGCGGTAGTTGTTGTGCGGCCCGCCGCTGAAGTTGACGATGCTCGCCAGCGTCTGACGCCGGCCGTCAGGGCCCGCGGACCCGAAGCGAAGGAACGAGAATGTATTGCCGGCTGCGTCGTTGGCGTCGATCCAGGCGAACCCTGCGGCGACGCTGTCCAGCTCCCACAGCGCGGGATGTGCGCGGTAGACGTTGTTGAGATCTTTGACCAGCGCGTGGATTCCGTAGTGCGCAGGTTGGTCCAACAGCCACCAGTCCAGGCTGCGTGAGTCGGTCCACTCGCTCTCCTGGGCGAACTCCGAACCCATGAAGATGAGCTGTTTGCCTGGATGGGACCACTGATAGGCGAGATAGGCCCGAAGGTTGGCCAGTTGTTGCCACCGGTCACCAGGCATCTTGCGCAGCAGGGACCCCTTGCCGTGAACGACCTCGTCGTGGCTGACCGGCAGAATGAAGTTCTCGCTCCAGGCATAGACCATCGAGAAGGTCACCTGGTGGTGGTGGTACTGGCGGTGCACCGGCTCGTGGGAGATGTAGTCAAGCGAGTCATGCATCCAGCCCATGTTCCACTTCAGCCCAAAGCCCAGGCCGCCCAGGTGCGTTGCCCGGGTGACCCCCGGCCATGAGGTCGACTCCTCGGCGATCGTCACCACTCCCGGGACACGCCTGTAGACCGTCGCGTTGGTCTCCTGCAGGAGCTGGACGGCTTCGAGGTGCTCGCGTCCGCCATAGAGGTTCGGCTCCCAGTCGCCGTCTTCGCGGGAGTAGTCCAGATAGAGCATCGAGGCGACCGCATCAATGCGCAGGCCGTCGACGTGGAACTCCTCGAGCCAGTAGACAGCGTTGGCAACCAGGAAGTTACGCACCTGCGGACGGCCGAAGTCGAAGACGTGCGTGCCCCAGTCGGGCTGGTCGCCGCGTCGCGGGTCCGGATGCTCGTACAAGGCCTGTCCGTCAAAACGGGCGAGCGCAAACGCATCTTTGGGGAAGTGGGCCGGAACCCAGTCGAGCAGAACGCCGATTCCATTGCGGTGCATGGTGTCCACGAAGTACCGGAAGTCATCCGGTGAACCGAAGCGCGATGTCGGCGCGTAGTAGCCGCTGACCTGATAGCCCCAGGATGGACCGTAGGGGTGTTCCATCACCGGCATCAGCTCTATATGGGTGAAGCCGAGGTCCTTGACGTAGTTGACCAGGTGCTCTGCCAGGTCGCGGTAGCTCGACCCCTGCCGCCAGGACGCCAGATGGACCTCATAGACGCTCATGGGTCCGTCGTGCGGGTTGGTTGCCGCACGCGTGGCCATCCAGTCGCCGTCCTGCCACGCATGCGCCGTGGACGTCACCACCGACGCGGTTGCGGGTGGTTTCTCGGCGGCGCGGGCCATCGGGTCCGCCTTGGCCCGTCGAGAGCCGTCGGAGCCCAGGATCTCGAACTTGTAGCGGTTGCCCTCGGCCACGCCCGGGACGAACAGCTCCCAGACACCGGATGAGCCCAGCGAACGCATGGGGTGGACCGAGCCGTCCCACTGGTTGAAGTCCCCCACCAGGCGGATGGTGCGCGCGTTGGGTGCCCACACCGCGAAGGAGGTGCCCCGCACAGGTCCCATCGGTCCGTCGTACTCACGAACGTGCGCGCCCAACGCGTTCCAGAGCTCTTCGTGGCGGCCCTCGCCGATGAGGTGCAGGTCGATCTCGCCCAACGTTGGCAGGAAGCGGTAGGGATCGTCGATAACGTGCTCGATCCCGTCGTCGTAGGTGACCCGGATCCGGTAGTCGGGGACCGTGCGGATCGGCAGGACCCCGGCCCAGACCCCATCGACCTCGTGGGCGAGCTTGACCAGGGTGCCATCAGCCATCTCGACAACCACCTGTTTGGCCAGTGGTTTGAACGTGCGCACGGTCACCGCTGCATCGTGGGGATGAGGTCCCAGGATGGAGTGGGGGTCGTGATGCCTTCCGGCGATCAGGTGCTCGATATCGCGGCGGTTGACCGGTTTGACAGATGATGGCAGGTGGGGGGGCGTATTGGTGGTCACGATTGCAGATCACTCCTTCGTTCAGCGAACAGTCGCGCTATTGCGGTGATCGGGATACTGAGCCAGGTCGGGCGGTTCCGGGCTTCATAGACCACTTCGTACAGGGCCTTGTCCAGCTCGAGAGCCGCCAGCAGAACGCCGTCTTGACGGGGGTCGCGGCCGGCGCCACTCGTGTAACCCTCCAAGAAAGCGGTTCGTGCATGGCTGGCCCAGGCTGCTGCTGAACGGCCGGGGTGTTCCTGCTCCCAGGAGCCGGCGACGTAGTCGAACGAGCGCAGCATCCCGGCCACGTCCCTCAGGGCCAGATCTGGCTGTGTGCGCTCCGCCAGGGGCCGCAGCGGTTCGCCCTCGAAGTCGACCAGGACCCATCCTCTCCCAGGCGCGTCGAGCACCTGTCCGAGATGGTAGTCGCCATGGATTCGTTGCAGCGCCGGCCATCTGGCCAATGACACAGCCTCTATGGACAACGTGACCATTTGGTCGTACTCGGCCAGTGCGGGCACCTCGGACAGGGCCGCGGCATGGCGGGCCCGCATGCTCCGGGTCAGTGCGGCGACGTCGTTCTGCGTCGCCTCACGGGTGCCCATGGTCTGTGCCAGGGTCTGGTGAACCTCAGCAGTGGCCAGACCCAGGCTGCGCGCCCTGTCGCTGAAGTCCGCCTCTGAGGCGACCGCCGCCAGAGCTACCCGCCAGGCGTCCTCGACCCCTGGGAGGAACTCCTGGGCGAACGCCAGGTGACCGGCGGCCACCCCGCCGGTAGCGGCTGCATCCGACCACTGCCCCCAGACGTAGCCGACCGAGCCGGGTACCCGCGTTGATCCTGCGGCCGAAAGTGCCGACTGCACCACGACGTCAGGGTTCTGACCGTGCTGCAAGACGCGAAACAGCTTACAGATCAATGGTTTCGCGGGAAGACCAAGGATGTCTACGAGGTCCAGGATGATCGAGGTGTTGGACTGCTCGCCGACCAGGACGCGCGATGTCAACACCTCACCCGGGTCGGTCGTGGCGAGCCGATGGCCCCCGGCGCTGCCGATGCTCTGCTCGCCGTCGGGTCCCGGTTCCTCGTCGCCCTTCTCCTCGTCGCCCTTCTCCTCGTCGCCCTTCTTCCCGTCGCCCTTCTTCCCGTCGCCCTTCTTCCCGTCAAACGGGGCGGTCCTCTCGTCGAGCATCAGTGCCAGCAGGGCGGTGGCGAAGGCAGGATCGTGCGGCGCGTCGTAGTAGTACAGGGTTCGCTGTGGCCCATCGCCCCCGAGCTCCATGGTCGCCACCAGTGCCTGGTCGCCGTCCGCCAGCGGACTGGTCCGACAGGTCAACGGGACCTGGTAGGTCGTGGGGGTTCGACCGGACTCGTCCAGTAGCAGATGGATGCTGATCTCCACCTTTCCGGCCGGGTCCTGCAGTCGTAGCCCCCCGATGCGCCTCAGCACCGGGACCCGGCCCTTGCCGGCATACCAGCGTTGTCTGGCCACCCACTGCGGCAGGACCGCCATGATGGAGGGGGTCAGCTGCACCTGCATCAGAGCCGCCGGATGTGGATGATGTGGACGGGTTCGCCTTCTGGGCCGAGCCGCACGAAGTTGTCTTCACCCCAGTGCCATGACAAGCCGGTGATGAGGTCATGTGCCACGAAGCTGTCGCCGGGGCGCAGTCCAAGTGCCGCCATGTCCAGGTGGACGTGGGTCTCCCGCGTCGCATGGGGGTCGAGGTTGGCGATCACCAGGATGACGTCGTCTCGGCCGTCGACGTTGCGGCGCTTGGAAAAGGCCATGACGTTCTCGTCGTCGACGTGGTGCAGGTGCAGATTGCGCAGCCAGTGCAGGCACGGGTGCCCGCGGCGAATCTCGTTGATCGCCGTGAGATACGGCGCCAGGGACTGGCCGGCCTTGGGGCCGCCCTCCTCGTAGTCGGACCACCGGCGGTCCTTCAGCTCGTACTTCTCGTTGTCGATCTGTTCCTCGACGCCGGGGCGTGCGACATCTTCCACCAGCTCGTACCCGGCATAGATCCCATACGTTGGCACCAGGGTTGCCGCCAGTGCTGCGCGAACCTTCCATGCCGTTGGCCCGCCGTACTGCAGGTAGGGCGGCAGGATGTCGTGCGTCGTGGGCCAGAACGAGGGACGCATGTAGGTTGCCGCCTCGCCGGCGAGCTCGGTGACGTACTCCTGCAGCTCCCACTTCTGGATGCGCCAGGTGTAGTAGGTGTAGGACTGCTGGAAACCGATCTTGCCCAGTGCGTGCATCATCGCCGGCCTCGTGAACGCCTCGGCCAGCCAGATGATGTCCGGCGCCACCGCTGCCACATCGGCAATCAGCCACTGCCAGAACTGCAGGGGCTTGGTGTGCGGGTTGTCGACCCGAAAGATCGTGACGCCGTGGTCGATCCAGACCTGGACCACGCGCCGGACCTCGGCATAGATGCCGGCCGGGTCGTTGTCGAAGTTGAGGGGGTAGACGTCCTCGTACTTCTTCGGCGGGTTCTCCGCACAGGCGATGGTCCCGTCGGCACGCAAGGTGAACCATTCGGGGTGGGCGCTGACCCAGGGATGGTCCGGTGCACAGTTCAGGGCAAGGTCGAGCGCGACCTCCAGACCGAGCCGATCTGCCTCCTCGACAAAGGAGTCGAAGTCGGCGAAGGTCCCCAGCTCGGGCGCGATGGCATCGTGGCCACCGTCGGGCGAACCGATCGCATAAGGCGAGCCGGGGTCGCGCGGTCCGGCCTTGGGGGTGTTGTTGGGGCCCTTGCGGTTGATCTTGCCTATCGGGTGGACCGGGGTCAGATAGACGACGTCGAAACCCATGTCCGCGATGGCGCTCAGACGCCGTGCCGCGCTCACCAGGGTCCCTGAGGTCCACAGCCCGGTGAGGGGGTCCTGGGTCGCTCCCTCCGAGCGCGGGAAGATCTCGTACCACGCGCCATACAGGGCGCGTTCGCGTTCCACCAGCCAGCTGTATTCCGCAGTGGGACTGACCAGGTCGCGCAACGGGCGGCGATCCATCTCGGCGCGAACCTCGGGGGCAACGGCCGCCTGCAGACGCGCCTGCGCGGGGCGGGTCTGGTCCCGCAGTGCCGCCATCGCGTTCCTGATCGGTTTGGCCTGGGCGGGCGTACGTGTGACTTGTGCCAGCGCCCGGTCCAGCACGAGGGCACCCTGCTCGAGCATCAGCTCGGTGTCCACGCCGGCGGCGACCTTGAGGGTGGCGTCGTGCTCCCAGGTGCGGTACGGGTTTGCCCAGCCCTCCACCCGGTAGGACCACTGGCCGGTTGCGTTCGCCCTTATCGTGGCCGACCAGTGGTCAAGTCCGGGGGAGACCAGTGCCATCGGCACGTGCTGCTCGCTGCCGTCCGGCTCGGTCAGGACCACCGTCGCGTCCACGGCGTCATGGCCTTCGCGAAAGACAGTGGCGGTGACCTCGAACGGCTCGTTCAGCACAGACTTGGCAGGGAACGCTCCGTGCTCGATGCAGGGGGTGACCCCCAGGACCGGAATACGCCCGATGGTGCCCGGGGCTGCAGGGTGAGGGGCAGGCTTGGGGGCCGGCTTGGAGGAACCGTGCAGTTGGATCGCTGTCATCAGCCCGAGGCTACCCGGTGTCCTTCCCGAGACCTCGAGATGGTGGCCTTCGCCCGCTTTGTGGGGACCCGGACGTCCGCCCTGCAAAATGTTGACAGGAACTGCAAGAACTTCCAAATCATCTCACGAACGTCGCCTATGCTTCTCGATCGTGAAGGCTATTCGTCGCTTCAGCGTCCGCACCGTCCTGCCCGAGCCGATCAGTGCGCTGGGAGAGCTCGCCAGCAACCTGCGCTGGTGCTGGCACCCCGCCACGCGGGACCTGTTCTCCGAGATCGACCCCAAGCGCTGGGCCAAGGTTCGCAAGGAACCCGCCAAGATGCTCTCGGCGCTGTCGGCGGACGAGCTTGTGAGCCTTGCCGCCGACGAGGCCTTCGTGCAGAGAGTCCACGGCGCGGCCGAAGATCTCGCGGCCTACCTGAGCCAGCCCCGCTGGTACCAGAGCTGGGCTGCTGAGGTGCAGGGTGGCGCTCCCGCCTCGATCGCCTACTTCAGCCCCGAGTACGGCATCACCGGAGCTCTCCCGCAGTACTCCGGTGGTCTGGGCATCCTGGCCGGGGACCACCTCAAGTCCGCCTCGGATCTGGGTGTGCCCATGGTCGGGGTCGGCCTGTTCTACAAGACCGGCTACTTCAAGCAGTCGCTGAACCGCGACGGCTGGCAGCAGGAGACCTACCCCGTGCTCGACCCGGACGACCTGCCTCTGGCGCTGTTGCGGGAAGCCGATGGGAAGCCCTGCATCATCACGATCGACCTTCCCGGCGGCAGGGTGCTTCATGCCCACGTGTGGAAGGCCCAGGTCGGCCGGGTTCCCCTGCTGCTGCTCGACTCTGATGTCCAGGACAACGATGAGGCGGCCCGCGGGATCACGGACCGGCTCTATGGCGGCACCGGCGAGCTGCGCCTTCAGCAGGAGCTGCTGCTCGGTGTCGGTGGCGTCCGGGCGCTGCGTCTGTGGTCACGCCTGAGCGGCGCACCGGCTCCAGACGTCTTCCACACCAATGAGGGTCACGCCGGCTTCCTTGGCGTGGAGCGGATGCGCGAGATGACCCACCAGGGCGCCATGACCTTCGGCGAGGCCCTCGAGGCGGTCCGGGCGGGCACCGTCTTCACTACGCACACCCCGGTACCTGCCGGGATCGACCGTTTCGGTGTCGACCAGATCGAGCTGTACTTCGGCGGCGACAACGCGATCCCCGGCCTGCCCATCCAAAGCCTGCTGGCCCTGGGTGCCGAGGACTTTCCCGGTGGCCAGGGCGGTGTGTTCAACATGGCGGTCATGGGACTGCGCCTGGCACAGCGCGCCAACGGGGTCTCCAGGCTGCACGGGGTGGTCAGCCGTCAGATGTTTGATGGTCTCTGGCCTGGGTTCGACGACGTCGAGGTACCGATCACGAGTATCACCAACGGTGTTCACGCCCCGACATGGGTCGACCGCAGGGTCTTCGAGCTCGCGCTCAAGCACCTGGGGACCACCGATGTCGCCGAGCACGATGCGTGGGCGGGCATCGCCGACATCCCCGGTGACGAGATCTGGGCTGTCAAGCGGAACATGCGCGAGCAGCTGGTCGGGGAGGCTCGTCGGCGGATGAAGTCGAGCTGGCTGAAGCGTGGCGCCAGCCCGGCCGAGCTCGGCTGGATCCAGGACATCCTGGACCCGGATGTGCTCACCATCGGTTTCGCCCGTCGGGTCCCGACGTACAAACGACTCACACTGATGCTGCGGGACCCGGTACGCCTGAAAAAGATCCTGCTGGATCCCAAGCGTCCCGTTCAGCTCGTCATCGCGGGCAAGAGCCACCCGAACGACGAGACCGGCAAGAGGCTCATCCAGCAGCTCGTGAGGTTCGCGGACGACCCGCAGGTTCGCCACCGCATCGTGTTCCTGCCGAACTACGACATCGCCATGGCGCAGTACCTCTACCCGGGCTGTGACGTCTGGCTGAACAATCCCCTGCGCCCGCTTGAGGCTTGCGGGACCTCCGGCATGAAGGCTGCGCTCAACGGCGGGCTCAACCTCTCGATACTGGACGGGTGGTGGGATGAGTGGTTCGACGGCGAGAACGGCTGGGCCATCCCGACCGCCGATGGTGTCGAGGATCCGGACCGGCGCGACGACCTCGAGGCGGCCGCACTCTATGACCTCATCGAGGGCTCGGTGGCTCCCCGCTTCTACAACCTCGACCAGGACGGGCTGCCTCAGCGCTGGTTGTCGATGATCAGGCATACCCTGTCCACGCTGGGCCCGAAGGTGTTGGCGTCCCGGCAGGTTCGGGACTACACGACCCACCTCTACGGCCCCGCCGCTCGTGCGGGCTGGGCCCTGGGTGGACCCACCTGGGAGGGTGCGCGGGATCTGTCGGCCTACAAGGCCAAGGTCCGGGCCGCCTGGCCGGGGGTGCGGGTTGATCACGTGGAGTCCTCAGGGGTCTCGGACTCCCCGCAGGTCGGCGACATCTTTCACGTGCGCGCCTTCGTGTCCCTGGGTGAGCTGGGCCCTCGCGAGGTCGAGGTGCAGGTGGTCCACGGTCGTGCCTCGGAGTCAGATGAGCTGCGTGACATCGAGACGGCGCCGTTGACCTTCGCTGAGTCGTACGAGGACGGCCAGCACTGCTTCGCGGGTGACCTCGTGCCGACCCGGACCGGCGCCTTCGGCTACACCGTCCGGATCCTGCCCACGCATTCCGCCATGGCCAACGCGGCTGAGCTGGGTCTGGTCGCCAACGCCTGACTGGCAGGTCAGGGCACCAGCGCGTAGACCCGAACCGATGATGCGGTGAGGGTGAGGGGTCCATCGTCAGGGTCCACGGTCGGAGTCAGTGTGCTCTGATCGCCCCCAGAAGGCGGCGGCAGCGCCCACGTGCTGTCCCAGACCAACCGGTATGTCGCGGCCTCGCCCTGTGCCGGCAGGGTCACCTCGGCGTCGAGGGCGCCGCCATGGAAGAGGATCAGCAGCGACTGCCCGCCGACGTGAGTGCTGTCCAGGAACATCGTCAACGTCCGGGTGTGCGGGTCGTCCCACGTTCGGTGACGCATCGGGCGACCGTCCGCTGCGAACCACTGGGGCTCGGCCACTGGCTCCTGGCGCGCCCGGCGTTCGGTGAAGATGGACCGTCGCCAAAGAACGGGATTGCCGGCTCTGAGCCCGGTCAGGAAGCGTGTCGTGGCCAGCAGCTCGTGTTGCCAGGGCTCCAGATCCCAGTCGAACCACGACACCTCGTTGTCCTGGCAGTAGCTGTTGTTGTTGCCACCCTGAGAACGTCCCAGCTCGTCGCCGGCGTTGATCATCGGCACACCGCTGGCGAACAGCTCGGTGGCCAGCAGGTTGCGGATCGCTCGCCGCCGCGCCGTCAGCATCGATGAGTTGGCGCCGGGCCCCTCAACCCCGTGATTCCACGACCGGTTGTCGTTATGGCCGTCACGGTTGCCCTCACCGTTGGAGAGGTTGTGCTTGTCTTCATAGGCGGTCGTGTCGGCCAGGGTGAAGCCGTCGTGGGCAGCCACGTAGTTGATCGACGCCATCGGGCCCCGATCGCGGGCGCCGAACAGGTCCCGTGAGCCGCTGAGTCGCGTCGCCAGCTCACGGACTCCATGACCCGGTTCCTGGCGGGCCGAGCGCGCGACGTCGGACAGCCAGAACGTGCGCACCCCATCACGGAAATGATCGTTCCACTCGGCGAAGGGCGGCGGGAACTGGCCGGTTCGCCAACCATCGACCCCGAGGTCCCACGGCTCGGCGATCAGCTTGACCGCTGAGAGCACCGGGTCTGTGCGCAGTTTGGCCAGGAACGGGTGGTTCGGGTGGAACCCTTCGTCACGGTCACGTCCGAGCGTTACCGCCAGGTCGAAACGGAAGCCGTCGACATGGCACTGCTCAACCCAGTACCGCAGGGAGTCCAGAACCATCCGGGCCACCACCGGTTGGCGTATGTCCAGGGTGTTGCCACATCCCGTGACGTCCTGATCACGGCCCCGCTCGTCCAGTCGGTAGTAGGTGCGGTTGTCCAGGCCTCGCCACGACAACGTCGCCCCGTCCCGGGCCTGCTCGCAGGTGTGGTTATAGACGACGTCGAGGATGACCTCCAGACCGGCGCCATGGAGCAGCTTGACCATGCCCTTGAACTCGTTGAGCTGGTCCTGGGGATCGCGGGACGCGGCATAGGCCCCGTGAGGCGCGAAGAACCCCAGAGGGTTGTAGCCCCAGTGGTTGACCAGTCCTCGGCCCACCAGCGCGGGCTCGTGGCTGAAGGCATGGACCGGCAACAGCTCCACCGACGTCACTCCCAGTGACTGCAGGTGCTCGATGGTGGCGGGGTGGGCCATCCCGGCATACGTCCCGCGCAACGGCTCCGGGACCTGCGGGTGGAGTCTGGTGAGGTTTCGGACGTGGGCCTCGTAGATGACCGTCTGAGCCCAGGGAACATGCGGCGAGTGCTCATGCCCCCAGTCGAAACGGTCATCCACGACGATGGCCCTCGGAACGTATGCCGCGCTGTTGCGTTCGTCCCTGGCATCTGCGTCGCCGAGCAGGCGGTCATCCACAACATGGCCGAACACCTCTGGGCGCCAGGCCACCTCGCCCTCGATCGCCCGGGCGTAGGGATCCAGCAGCAGCTTGTCGGCGTTGTAGCGCAGGCCCGCGTCGGGCTGCCACGGGCCGTGCGCCCGCACCCCGTACCGCGCCCCGGCACCGAGCCCGGGCACCGAACCGAACCATGTTCCGTGGGCCCGGTTCCCCAGGGCGACTCTGCGCTCGCTGTCCCCGGTCGTGTCGCCGGGCTCGAACAGACAGATGTCGACCCCGTCCGCGCGGCCTGCGTAGACGGCGAAGTCCACGCCGTCGCGGGTGAGGGTGGCACCGAGCGCGGGAGGCAGATCACGAGAGGGGCCCATGACACCAAGGGTAGGCAGTCGTTACCTTAGGCACATGACCGATCCGACTTCGCTGCCGAACTTCCCCCCTCCGACCAGCGAGCACCCCCTTCGTGGACGTGTGCTCGACGCCTTGATCGACGAGGGTTTCGAGCCCAACATCGACCAGGACGGCGATGTGGCCTTCACGGTCCAGGACCAGCAGATGTTCGTGCGCTGCATGGAGGGCGACTTCACCGTCATGCGCGTCTTCGGGCAGTGGCAGGTTGGCGACGACGTCCCGCAGGACGCCCTAAGCCAGCTCCAGGCCTGCAACGAGCTGACCCTGCGCCTGAACGTGGTCAGGGCCGGTATCGCGGACGGGACCCTCGTGGTGACCGGCGAGCACGTCATCGCACCGGAGACGGACGTCAAGGAGCTGCTGGTGGTCACCACCGAGCTGGTCCTGTCCGCGGTCCATATGTGGCACCAGACAGTCATGGGCAGGACGCACGACCAGGGCGTCGGAACGGAACAGCCATGAGCGAGCTCGTCCGGTTCGAGGTCGAGGGCGGCATCGGCACCATCCATCTGGAACGACCACCGGTGAACGCGCTGAACTTCGAGGTCCAGGATGGCCTGCACGCCGCCGCGCTCGAAGCCACCACGCGGCGCGACGTCTGGGCGGTCATCATCTATGGCGGGCAGAAGGTCTTCGCGGCCGGCGCTGACGTCAAGGAGATGCAGGCCATGTCCTACACAGACATGGTCGACCGGTCTGTGGCCCTGCAGGCCGCGCTCACCGCGATCGCTCGGATCCCCAAGCCCACTGTGGCCGCGATCACCGGCTACGCGCTGGGTGCCGGCTGTGAGCTCACCCTGGCCTGCGACTTTCGGGTTGCCGCCGACAACGCCAAGCTCGGCCAGCCCGAGGTCGCTCTCGGGGTCATTCCGGGCGCTGGCGGCACCCAGAGGCTGTCTCGGTTGATCGGACCGGCCCGGGCCAAGGACATGATCTTCACCGGGCGCGCGGTCTCAGCCCAGGAAGCCCTGCGGATCGGTCTGGTCGATGAGGTCGTCGCCCCCGATGAGGTCTACGCCGCTGCGCGCAGGCGTGTCCAGGGCTACGTGGGCGGTCCGGCATACGCCATTCGTGCGGCCAAGGAGGCCATCGACCGTGGCCTCGAGGTCGATCTCGAGACGGGCCTGGAGATAGAGCGGATGCAGTTCGCCGGCGTCTTCGCGACTCGTGACCGTGACATTGGCATGGCATCGTTCGTAGAACACGGACCGGGCAAGGCGCAGTTCGAGGGCCGCTAAGTCGGGTTCTTTTTGCTCGTCCCCACCGCCTGTGGGCGGTCAGGGTGTCAGGCATCACGGTCCAAGGCCGTTTCTTTCTGGGGGTCCTGGCTGCCAAGATGTCACGAAACCCAAAGTCATACTCCCTAGAAAGGGGACAGCCAGCGATGAACATCGTCGTCTGTGTCAAGTACGTGCCCGACGCCCAGTCGGACCCCACGTTCAACGAGTCGGACAACACCACCGACCGGTTGGGCGTTGACGGGCTGCTCTCTGAGCTCGATGAGTACGCGATCGAGGCAGGCCTCAAGCTGGCCGAGAGTGCTGCTGGGTCCGAGGGCGGCGACGAAAGCAAGGTCACCGTGCTGACCATCGGCCCTGACAAGGCCGCCGATGCCATCAAGAAGTCCCTGCAGATGGGTGCTCACGAGGGGGTGCACGTCAACGACGAGGCGATCCACGGGTCCGACGCCGTGGCGACCTCGCTGATCCTGGCCGAAGCCGTGAAGAAGATCGGCAACCCTGACCTGATCCTGACCGGCATGGCGTCCACGGACGGAACGATGGGTGTCGTTCCGGCAATGCTCGCTGAGCGTCTGGGCCTGCCCCAGGTGACGCTGGCCTCTGAGCTGACCGTGGCCGGTGGCACGGTCACCATCCGTCGCGATGGTGACGTGGCCTCGGAGACCATCACCGCCTCCCTGCCGGCTGTGGTCTCGGTCACCGACCAGATCAACGAGCCGCGCTACCCTTCCTTCAAGGGCATCATGGCCGCCAAGAAGAAGCCCGTTCAGACATGGTCGCTGGCCGACCTCGGCATCGACGCCGCCTCGGTGGGCCTGGCCGGAGCCTGGACCACGGTCGAGTCGTTCGCCAAGCGCCCGCCGCGGGCCGTGGGCCAGATCGTCACCGATGAGGGTGACGGCGGCACCAAGCTTGCCGAGTTCCTGTCCGCGAACAAGTTCGTCTGAACCGCAACCAGATAGACGTAGGAGAAACGCACATGACTGAAGTTCTCGTTCTGGTCGACCACGTCGGTGGCGCGGTCCGCAAGACCGCCCTTGAGCTGCTGACGATCGCCCGCCGCCTTGGCGAGCCGTCCGCGGTCTTCATCGGTCCCGGTTTCGACGCCGCCAAGGAGACCCTGGCCCAGTATGGCGCAGAGAAGGTCTACCGGGTGGAGTCGGCTGATGTCAGCGACTATCTGGTGGCGCCCAAGGCCGAAGTGCTGGCGGCACTCGTCGGCTCAGCAGCACCCGCGGCGGTCCTGATCACCTCCTCTCCAGAGGGCAAGGAGATCGCGGCTCGCCTGGCGATCAAGACCGAATCGGGTCTGATCACCGACGCGGTCGACGTACAGGCCGGTGAGGGCGGCGCAGTGCGCACCTACCAGTCCGTGTTCGCGGGCGGCTTCACCGTGCAGGCCAGCGTCACCAAGGGCACGCCAATCGTCACGGTCAAGCCGAACTCGGCTGCGCCGGAAGCGGTTTCGGGTGCCGCGGCTGACCAGGTGGTCGAGATCTCGATCTCGACCAGCGCCAAGGCGGCCCGGATCACCGACAGCCAGCCCAAGGCTGCCACCGGCCGTCCCGAGCTGACCGAGGCCGCGATCGTGGTCTCCGGTGGTCGCGGCACCGCCGGTGACTTCTCCAAGGTCGAGGAGTTCGCCGACTCCCTGGGGGCGGCTGTCGGAGCCTCGCGGGCTGCCGTTGACGCGGGGTGGTACCCGCACAGCAACCAGGTCGGACAGACCGGCAAACAGGTTTCCCCCCAGCTCTACGTTGCAGCGGGCATCTCTGGTGCGATCCAGCACCGAGCCGGCATGCAGACGTCCAAGATGATCATCGCGGTCAACAAAGACGAAGAGGCGCCCATCTTCGAGCTGGTCGACTTCGGCGTCGTCGGTGACCTGTTCACCGTCCTGCCGCAGGCCACCAAGGCGGTTACCGCCACCAAAGGCTGACCGGCTGGCCTGGGGTCGCGGTTGCGTCCACGTAGACTCGATGGGTGCTTGACTCCTTTGTCTACCTCGACCATGCCGCGACCACCCCGATGCTGCCTGAGGCGATCGAGGCGATGACCGCCCAGATGGCGACGGTCGGCAACGCCTCATCGCTGCATACCTCCGGCCGTGCCGGACGTCGTGTGGTCGAGGAGTCCCGCGAGGCCATTGCCCAGGCCATCGGTGCTCGTCCCTCCGAGGTGCTGTTCACCTCAGGGGGGACCGAGTCCGACAACCTGGCCATCAAGGGCACCTTCTGGGCCCGGCGGGACGCCGACCACCGGCGGGTGCGCATTCTGGTCAGCATGGTCGAGCACCACGCCGTCATCGACTGTGTCGACTTCCTCGAAGCCCACGAGGGCGCCAAGGTCACCTGGCTCGAGGTCGACCACCTCGGGCGTGTCCACCCCGAGACGGTCCGCGCCGCCATCGGGAACGACCCTGGCACGGTCGCGCTCGTCAGCGTGATGTGGGCCAACAACGAAGTCGGGACCGTCCAGCCGATTGCCGAGATAGCCGCGGTTGCGCACGAGTTCGGCATCCCGGTGCATAGCGACGCTGTCCAGGCCGTCGGCCAGCTTGAGGTCGACTTCGCCGCCAGCGGGCTCGATCTGTTGAGCATCAGCGGCCACAAGATCGGTGGTCCCCAAGGCGTGGGCGCGCTGCTGGCTCGACGCGATGCCACCCTCGTGCCACTGACACACGGCGGAGGCCAAGAGCGTCAGGTGCGCAGTGGCAGTCTGGACGTTCCGGCGATTCGCGGATTCGCCGTCGCCATGCGCCACGCCGTGGCGAACCGTGCGGTGGGCGCCGAACGGCTGATCGCCTTGCGCGACAAGCTGATTCGTGGCGCCCAGGATGCCGGCTTCGGAGTCCAGGTGACTGGCGACTGGGAGCCCGGTGACGGCATCCGGCGTCTGCCGGGCAATGCGCACCTGCTTGTTCCCGGCTGTGACGGTGACTCCCTGCTCTATCTGCTGGACGCAGCCGGGGTCCAGTGCTCCACCGGCTCGGCCTGTCAGGCCGGTGTCCCGCAGCCCAGCCACGTTTTGCTGGCCATGGGTATGTCGGAGCAGAAGGCCCGTGGCGCTCTGCGCCTCACGCTCGGGCACACCTCTACCGATGCCGACATCGACGCGTTCCTCGCGGCTCTGCCGGCGGCGGTCGAGCGTGCCCAAAGGGCTCAGGTGGCCATCAGACCAAAGACCGTGCCCCCTGCGCAGGCGAGCCCGAAGCAGACGCGCTGATGCGCGTCGTTGCCGCGATGAGTGGCGGCGTCGACTCGGCGGTGGCGGCGGCGCGCATGGTCGAGGCCGGGCATGAGGTTGTCGGGGTTCATCTCGCGCTGAGCCAGAACGCCGCCACGTTGCGCGAGAGCGCACGCGGCTGTTGCACCATCGAGGACGCCGGTGATGCCCGCCGGGTGGCCGACATGATCGGGATCCCCTTCTATGTCTGGGACATGGCGGCGCGTTTCAAGAGCGACGTGGTCGAGGACTTCATCGCGGAGTACGCGGCAGGTCGCACGCCCAACCCATGTCTGCGCTGCAACGAGAAGATCAAGTTCTCCGCTCTGCTGGACAAGGCACTGGCGCTGGGATTCGATGCCGTGGCGACCGGCCACTACGCCCAGATCGTCGACAGCGCTGCTGGCACCCGGGAGCTTCATCGCGCCGTTGACATGGGCAAGGACCAGTCCTATGTCCTGGGCGTGCTCAACGCGGACCAGCTGGCGAGGTCCTTCTTCCCCCTGGGTGACACAGCCAAGCCGGCGATCCGGCAGGAGGCGGCCGCCCGCGGGTTCTATGTCGCGGACAAGCCCGACAGTCACGACATCTGTTTCATCCCCGACGGCGACACCCGCAAGTGGCTGACCGAGCGCCTCGGCGAGCAGCCCGGCGACATCGTCGACGCCGACGGCACCACGGTGGGCCAGCACGGGGGCGCCTACGCGTTCACCGTCGGGCAGCGCCGCGGCCTGCGCCTCGGAGCGCCCGCCGCAGGTGGCGAACCTCGCTATGTCCTGGAGGTGCAGCCCCGGACCAACACCGTCGTGGTCGCCACCGGCGAGCTTCTCGGCGTCGATGCGATCACCGGGGACCATGCCCGGTGGTGCGGGCCGGCGCCGCAGGGCGTGGTGTCGGTGGGTGCGCAGGTCCGGGCCCACGGCGAGGAGGTTCCGGCCACGGCCTGGGCGGACGGCGAGCGGGTGCAGGTGCTCCTCCAGCGTCGTATCCGCGGGGTCGCGCCCGGCCAGTCCGTGGTGCTGTACGACGGAACCCGGGTGCTCGGATCCGCGACGATCGCCAGGGCAACCACGACAACGAGCACCGGGGCTGCCGGCGAGGCAGCGACCAGCAGATCGCCGGCCGCCGGATAGGCTCTGCAGGTGAGCAGAGCCAGCGGAATCGGGTCATGGCCGGACACCGACGTACGCCAGGCGGTGAGCGCGGTTCGGGACCTGCTCAGCGAGGACGGGCTGCCGTACCTGCCGGAGCTTCCCGCTCGTGGGCCCGGCGCCGACATGATCGGGCGGGCCGCGGGAATGCTGGCCGATCTTGCTGTCGACCTGCAGCCGATGGGGTGGCGGTTCGTCGACCGCCCCGGCCGCGACTCCCATCGCACGTCGGGGCTGCTGCGCGAGGACCTCGACGAGCTGGCCGAGGCTTTCGACGGCTACGAAGGCGACCTCAAGGTGCAGATCGCCGGTCCCTGGACCCTGGCCTCGTCGATCTGGCTACATCGGGGCGAACGTTCGGTGGTCGACGCCGGCGCCACCCGCGACGTGATCGCGTCCCTGGCAGAGGGGCTGCGCACCCACCTGGGTGAGGTCGCCAAGCTGGTCCCCAAGGCCAACCTCGTCGTCCAGATCGACGAACCGGGTCTGCCCTCAGTGCTGGCCGGACGGCTGCCCACCGCATCGGGATTCGGGCGGATCCGCGCGATCGACCCGACCATGGCGGCACAGGGACTGCGCGACGTCGTCGCGGCGGCCGGGGACTGCCACACCGTCGTGCACTGCTGCGCGCCGGACGTGCCGTTGGTGCTGCTGAGGGACACCGGTGTCAAAGCGGTGTCCGTGGACGTTGCGGGGTTGACCCCCAAAGGCTGGGAGTCCCTGGCTGCCACCGTCGAATCCGGTGTGGACCTGTGGGCCGGAGTGATCCCCACAGACCGCGCTCCGGGGAACGTCCAGGAAGATGTCCGGGCGAGTGTCACTGACGTCATCAGGCCACTGGTGCAGGCCTGGAGCCGGGTCGGCCTGCCGCTTGCGGACCTGTCCCGGGTGAGCCTCACGCCGGCCTGCGGCCTGGCCGGACTCACACCGCCGGGTGCGCGCAGCGTTCAACGACTGGCCGTGGACGCGGCCAGGGCATTGACGGAGACCGCAGGAAGTTGACCACACACATGAGCGCCACGATCACATTCCACGAGCTGTTGACCCCCACCACCTGATGAGCGCCGCCACCCGGCAGGCCGCTGCCGGCGTGCCCAACATGATGAAGGCCACCAGGGTCCCCTGGCAGCTCAAGTTCACTGCACTGGCTTTCATCTGGGGGTCGAGCTTCCTGCTGATGAAAGTCGGCCTGAGATCCCTCGCGCCCCTGCAGATCTCCGGACTGCGCATCCTCAGTGGCGCGCTCGTTCTGATGCTCCTGCTCACCGCCGCGGGGGGCCGGTTGCCCCGGGACCGGCGCCTGTGGGCCCACCTGATGGTGACCGGTTTCTTACTGGGCAGCCTGCCGTTCAGCCTGTTCGCGTTGGGGGAGCAGCGGGTCAGCTCGGCCCTTGCCGGCATCGGCAACTCGATCACCCCCATCGCGACCGTGTTGTTCAGCCTGCTGCTTCTGCCGGTGGACAAGATCGCAGCACGCAAGATCGTCGGGGTGTTCATCGGCTTCGTGGGGGTCCTGGTGATCATGCAGCCCTGGCAGTCGCAGGGGCGACCTGACCTCCTCGGCTTCGCTATGACGCTGGTGGCCGGCACGTCGTATGGGCTGGGCTGGATCTACACGAGGCGCTTCCTGGGCCACGCGGATTTCGGTGGGCTCACGCTTCCCACCGCTCAGATGCTGACCTCCGGCGCTCAGATGCTGGTCGCCCTGACGATCTGGTGGCTCACCCAACGCACCCACCTGGCCCTGACTGCGCCGTGGTCCCTGCATGCGAACACCAGCGGCGGCTCGGTCCTCGTGCCGCTGCTGGCTGTGCTTGCTCTGGGGATCTTCGGCACCGGCATCGCGATGTCCTTCCAGTACGACGTGGTGCGTGCCGCCGGTCCCACCGTCGGCTCCTCGGTCACCTACCTCATCCCCGTGGTCTCGGTAGCCCTGGGCGTTCTGGTGCTGGGCGAACGGCTGGCGTGGCCCCAGTTCGTCGGCGCCGCTGTGGTCCTTGGGGCCGCGGTGCTGATCGGGCGTTCCGGCAGACGCTGAGCTGTTGCCGCAATGGGGCAGGATGTGGCTGTGACAGATCTGCCGACCGACGTCCCCGATGACGTCCGCCACGAGTGGACCGAGCTTGCTGAGCAAGTGCGGGGGCATCAGTTCAGCTACTACGTCAAGGACGCGCCGACCATCAGCGATGGTGAGTACGACGCACTGATCCGCCAGCTGAACGCTCTGGAGGACCGGTACGGCGAGCTGCGGACCCCTGACAGCCCCACCCAGCAGGTCGGCGCGGCGTACTCCACAGACTTCGCACCGGTCGACCACCTTGAGCGGATGCTCAGCCTGGACAACGCCTTCAGCCCCCAAGAGATCGCGGCCTGGGCCGGGCGGGTGGAGCGCGACGTGGCCTCGGAAGGGGCCACGGCACACCACTACCTTTGTGAGCTCAAGATCGACGGCCTGGCCATCAACCTGCTCTACGAACGAGGTCGGCTGGTTCGGGCTGCGACTCGCGGCGACGGCCGCACCGGTGAGGACGTCACCAACAACGTGCGCACCATCGAGGGCATCCCACACCGGCTCGCCGGGTCGGGTCACCGCGAGAAGATCGAGATCCGCGGTGAGGTGTTCTTCCCGGTGGCGGCGTTCGCCGAGCTGAACGCATCGCTGGTGGCGGCGGGCAAGGCGCCGTTCGCCAACCCACGCAACGCAGCCGCCGGATCGTTGCGGCAGAAGGACCCCCGGGTCACCGCCGCCCGCCCGCTGCGGATGCTCGTGCACGGGATCGGCGCCCATGAGGGCTTTGCGATGGAGCGCCAGAGCCAGTCGTATGACGTGCTGGCCGACTGGGGCCTTCCGGTCTCCACCCACTACCAGGTGTTCGACGACGTCGCCGCCGTGCAGGATTACATCGACCACTACGGGGAGCACCGGCACTCGGTCGAGCACGAGCTTGACGGCATCGTGGTCAAGATCGACGAGGTAGAGGTCCAGCGCCGCCTGGGTTCGACCTCGCGAGCACCGCGCTGGGCCATCGCGTACAAGTACCCGCCCGAGGAGGTCACCACCAAGCTCCTGGACATCCGGGTCAACGTCGGCCGGACCGGGCGAGTAACGCCGTTCGGGGTGATGAAGCCGGTCAAGGTCGCAGGTTCCACGGTCGAGAATGCAACTCTGCACAACGCTTTCGAGGTCGTCCGCAAGGGGGTGCTGATCGGCGACACTGTCGTTCTGCGCAAGGCCGGTGACGTGATCCCCGAGATCGTGGGGCCGGTCGTTGACCTGCGCGACGGATCCGAGCGTCCGTTCGAGATGCCGACGCACTGCCCCGAGTGCGGCACTGAGCTGGCCGCCCAGAAGGAGGGCGACAAGGACATTCGTTGTCCCAACTCCCGGTACTGCTCCGCCCAGCTGCGAGAACGGTTATTCGCGCTGGCCGCCCGGGGCGCCTTCGACATCGAGGCCCTTGGCTGGGAGGGCGCCATCGCTCTGCTGGAGGCTAAGGTGCTGGCCGACGAGGGCGACCTGTTCACCCTCACGCAGACGCAGGTGGCCCAGGCGCCGCTCTACACGCGGGCTCCGACCAAGAAGGAACGTGAGTCAGGTGCCCCGGGCAAGGTGCTCTCCGCCAACGGAACCAAGCTGATCGCCAACCTCGAACAGGCTAAGAAGCAGCCCCTATGGCGAGTGCTCGTGGGGCTTTCGATCCGGCATGTCGGCCCCACTGCGGCCCGCGCGCTGGCCGGGCACTTCGGCTCGATGGACGCCATTCGCGTTGCCTCCCTTGATGAGCTCTCCGGCGTGGAGGGTGTCGGCCCGGTGATCGCCGAGTCCGTCCAGGAGTGGTTTGCCGTGGACTGGCACATGGCGATCGTGGACAAGTGGGCTGCTGCCGGGGTGCGGATGGCCGACGAGGTCGATGAGTCGAGCCCCAAGACCCTGGCCGGGCTGACGATCGTGGTCACCGGCTCGTTGGAGGGTTTCTCGCGCGACGAGGCCAAGGAAGCGATCTTGTCCCGCGGCGGGAAGGCGGCCGGTACGGTGTCGAAGAAGACCGACTACGTCGTGGTGGGAGAGAACGCCGGGACGAAGGCCGACAAGGCGACAGAGCTCGGACTGAAGATCCTGGACGAGGGCGGTTTCCGCGCGCTCCTGGAGTCGGGTGAGCCGATGCCGATCAGTGACAGCGAGGGCGACACCAGCCACAGCAACGAGGAGAGATGATGAGTCCTGATCGAGAGCGTGACCAGGCCGGTCGGCCGCGCAACGCCCGCCCGCGCGATGCGCTGGGCCGCCCCCTTCCCCGCGCAGACTCCGGAGTCGTCCGTGTTCCCGACGATCTGGTCCTTTCACCGCGCGACAGCCTGGCGGAGGCTCAGCGACTCCTGGACGAAGGACTGCCCTTCCATGCCCACGAGGTCCTGGAAGCCAGTTGGAAGGCAGCTCCGGACACCGAACGCGACCTGTGGCAAGGGCTGGCTCAGCTGGCTGTCGGCCTGACCCACGCTCTCCGCGGGAACAGTGCCGGGGCCGCGACCCTGCTGCGGCGGGGAGCCGACCGCATTGCGGGGTACACCGACGAACCGCCATATGGCATTGACGTCACAGGATTGCTCGACTGGGCCAGATCGCTGGCCGGGCGGCTGGACGACGCCTCAGACGACGCCGGCCCGCTGAGCGCCCCCAGGCTTTGCGGCGCCTAGGCTCTGACGCGGCTGCGCTCTCCTGCGGCCCCGGCTCACCAATGTGGACCGGGACCGACGGTCAGCTTCAGGCCGGCTTGACCGTGTAGAAGACGGTTTGTACGCGGATCATGCCGTCCTTGAAGATGAACGTGTCGATGGCGTCGTCGGACTGGCGGCCGCCTCCGGTCGCTTTCCACTCCAGGTAGAGGACGTCGTCGCCGAACACCGTCTCGAGCTGCCAGGCCGCCGAAGGGAGATCGCTGAGCAGCTGGGTGAAGACCTGCCGGGCGCCGTCCTTGCCGCGGAAGACCTGCTTGTTCACCATGAGGATCGCGTCCTCGGCGTAGTCGGCGACGATCTCCTCGAGGTCCTCAGCCCCCAGCGCCTGTCCGTGGTGGGCGAAGACCTCTTCGGGGGTGCGTGTCATTGTGGTCCCTTTCTCGGTGTGAACCCGGGATGTTACGCCGAACCGGTCGTTGTAGGAAGGCCCTCGGCCCTATCTCGCGCGAAGTCGTCGTGTTTGCCCTACGGTGCAGACAAGGGCCGATCACCCGGGTCGTCCGATGCTCGTTCTGGGAGGCGTGATGAAGGCGGTTCGGCTGCATCGGTATGAGGAGCGCCCGGTTGTCGAGGAAGTCCCCGAGCCCGAGGCCACGGGGCCCCTTGACGTGGTCGTCAGGGTCGGGGGAGCGGGTCTGTGCCGCACCGACCTGCACATCGTGCAGGGCCAGTGGGCAGACAACAGCAACGTCGCGCTTCCGTACACGCTCGGCCACGAGAACGCGGGCTGGATCCACGCGGTCGGCCCCGCAGTCGAGCACCTGCAGGCGGGCGACGCGGTGATCCTGCACCCGCTGGTGACCTGCGGCTACTGCCGAGCCTGCCGCGCCGGCGACGACGTGCACTGCGAGTCCAGCGGCTTCCCCGGCATCGACACCGACGGCGGAATGGCGGACCTCATCAAGACCTCCGCACGCTCGGTGGTCAAGCTCGCCCCGGGCATCGAACCCGCCGCCGTGGCCGCGCTCGCCGACGCCGGACTGACCGCTTACCACGCGGTCAAGAAAGCCGTCCCGCTGCTGTACCCGGGCAGCACCTGCGTCGTGATGGGGGCCGGCGGCCTGGGCCACCTCGGCATCCAGTGCCTACGCGCACTGAGCGCCACGCGCATCATCGTGCTCGACCCTAACGAGGAGGCACTTGCCCTGACCCGCGACTGGGGAGCGGACGAGACCGTCGTGGTGAACGGCAAGCACGTGGACCGGGTCCTGGAGATGACCGGCGGTTTGGGCGCGGAGGTGGTGCTGGACTTCGTCGGGGAGAAGGGCGCCGAGCACGACAGCTGGGCAATGACGAGGCGTGCGGGCAGCGACTTCGTGATCGGGTATGGCGGGACCGTCGACATCCCGACCATCGACGTGATCTCAACCGAGCGCAACGTCGTCGGTAACCTGGTGGGCAGCTACAACGACCTGGTCGAGCTCATGGCGCTTAACGCAGCCGGACACGTCACGATGCTCACCCATACCTACCCGCTGGACGCCGTGAACGACGCAATGAACGACCTCGATGCCGGTCGGCTACGAGGCCGCGGCATTCTCATCCCCTAGCCGGCGGACGTGAGCTCTTGGCTGTGGGTCAGTCCACCCAGTCCGAGGGAGGGCAGGCGCTCGCGTCGCATTGCCGATGATGGGGGGCGTCCGTCAGTGGCACGGCGCCTCAGGTGTTCGCTGGGCAGACCTGTGCGGGAGTGCTGCTGCGGGACGAAGTCGCGCGAGTCATTGGCGGTGACGGGCGGTCATGTCGCGTCATTCTCGTGTCCGGAAAACGACCGCCGTGGGCGCCGGCGTGGTGGCCGAATGTCGCTCGGCGCTCGATGGCTCGCACTGGAGCTTCAGGGTCACCTTCAAGCAAGGCTTGGGTCATTTCACCCTGGAGGAGAAGCTGAGCCGAGCACCCGGCAGACAGCCCATTGCCGCCCACTAGACTTCAGGGCATGTCCGCAATCTCCCGCGACGATGTCGCCCATCTCGCCATGCTCGCGCGCATCGACCTCAGTGACGCCGAGCTGGACAAGATGTCCGGCGAGCTCGCCATCATCCTCGAGTCCGTGGCGCGGGTCAGTGAGGTGGCCACCGATGATGTACCACCGACGTCACATCCGCTGCCGCTGACCAACGTGACGCGCCCTGACGTTGTGCGCCCCAGCCTGAGCGCCGAGGAGGCGCTGGCTGCGGCGCCCACCTCCGAACAGCAGCGTTTCTCCGTCCCGCGGATCCTGGACGAGGACTGACCCCCTCACCTGCCGCCGTCCGTCGAGTACCTCCGAGCAAAGGTTCACCTGTGACTTCTGACATCATCCGCGCCAGTGCCGCTGAGCTCGCGGACCGCCTGTCCCGCAAGGAGATCAGCGCGGTGGAGGCCACCCAGGCCCACCTGGATCGCATCGAGGCCGTGGATGGTTCGGTCATGGCCTTCCTGCACATTGACGCAGAGGGCGCGCTGGCGACCGCCCGCACCATCGACAAGCGCCGGATGGGCGGCGAGGAGCTCCACATCCTGGCCGGGGTGCCGATCGCAGTGAAGGACATCGCGACCACCAAGGGGCTGCCGACCACGGCCGGGTCACGGATCCTGCAGGGTTGGATCCCGCCGTATGACGCCACGATCGTCACCAAGCTCAAGGCCGTCGGCATGCCGATCCTGGGCAAGACCAACATGGACGAGTTCGCCATGGGTTCCTCGACCGAGCACTCGGCATACGGCCCGACTCACAACCCGTGGGACCTCGATCGCATCCCGGGCGGGTCCGGCGGCGGGTCCTCTGCTGCCGTCGCCTCCTATCAGGCGCCGCTGGCGATCGGTACCGACACCGGGGGTTCGATCCGTCAGCCGGCCGCCGTGACCGGCACGGTCGGGTGCAAACCGACCTACGGCGGCGTCTCGCGCTACGGCCTGATCGCCCTGGCCAGCAGCCTTGACCAGGCGGGCCCGGTGTCGCGCACCGTGCTCGATGCCGCGTTGCTGCACTCGGTCATCGGCGGCTATGACCCGATGGACTCCACGTCCATCGACGCGCCGGTGCCCCCGGTCCTGCAGGCCGCTCGCCGCGCCGACGTCAAGGGCATGCGGATAGGGGTGGTCAAGCAGCTCGGTGGCGAGGGCTACCAGCCAGGGGTTCGCGCCCGCTTCGAGGAGTCGGTGCAGCTGCTCGTTGACGAGGGTGCCGAGGTCGTCGAGGTGTCGTGCCCGAGCTTCGACTATGCGTTGGCGGCCTACTACCTGATCCTGCCGAGTGAGGCGTCCTCCAACCTGGCCAAGTTCGACGCGATGCGCTACGGCCGCCGCGTCCTGCCCGAGGGGGTGGACGACCCCAGCGCCGAGCAGGTCATGGCGGCCTCTCGCGACGCGGGTTTCGGCGACGAGGTCAAACGCCGCATCATCTTGGGCACCTATGCGTTGTCCAGTGGCTACTACGACGCCTACTACGGCTCGGCACAGAAGGTTCGCACCCTTATCTCACGCGACTTCGCCGCGGCGTTCGAGAAGGCCGATGTCCTGGTGTCGCCGACCACGCCGACGACCGCGTTCAAGATCGGCGAGAAGATCAACGACCCGCTCGCCATGTACCTCAGCGACATTGCGACGATCCCGGCCAACCTGTCCGGTATTCCGGGGATCTCCCTGCCGAGCGGTCTGGCCGACGAGGACGGGCTGCCGACCGGCATCCAGATCCTTGCTCCGGCCACCAAGGACGAGCGGCTGTATGGCGTCGGTGCGGCGCTGGAGGCCGCACTCGTGCGGCGCTGGGGCGGGCCGTTGCTCGCCAAAGCACCAGAGCTGGCGACCGGCGCTGCCGGGCGCACGAGCACTGCTACCGGTCAGGAGGTCCGCGCATGAGCACCGACACCAGGGCCGCAGAGCCTGTCGTCGACTATGACGAGGTCCTGCGCAAGTACGACCCGGTGATGGGCCTGGAGGTACACGTCGAGCTCAACACCGCGACCAAGATGTTCTGTGGCTGCGCGACCGGCTTTGGAGCAGAACCCAACACTCAGGTCTGCCCTGTGTGCCTGGGACTGCCCGGGGCGCTGCCGGTCGTGAACGGGGCCGCGGTCGAGTCGGCCATCCGGATCGGTCTGGCGCTCAACTGCGAGATCGCGTCGTGGTGCCGGTTCGCCCGCAAGAACTACTTCTACCCGGACATGCCCAAGAACTTCCAGACCTCCCAGTACGACGAGCCGATTGACTTCAACGGGTACCTCGATGTCGACCTGGCGGATGGATCGACGTTCCGGGTCGAGATCGAGCGTGCCCACATGGAGGAGGACACCGGCAAGTCGCTGCACATCGGCGGCGCCACCGGTCGCATCCATGGCGCGGACCACAGCCTCGTCGACTACAACCGGGCCGGCATCCCGCTGGTGGAGATCGTGACCCGACCCATTGTGGGCGCTGGGGCTCGGGCACCCGAGGTGGCCAAGGCCTACGTCGCGGCGCTGCGCGACCTGCTCAAGGCTCTCAAGGTCAGCGACGTCCGAATGGAACAGGGCTCGCTGCGTTGTGACGTCAACCTGTCGCTGCGTCCTAAGGCTGAGAATGGCGTTGCCCAGAATGACGTGCCGCTGGGCACCCGGACCGAGACCAAGAACGTCAACTCGCTGCGCTCGGTCGAGCGGGCGGTTCGCTTTGAGATGACCCGGCACGCCGCGGTGCTTGACAGTGGCGCCTCCATCCTTCAGGAGACCAGGCACTGGCACGAGGACACCGGGGTCACCACGTCCGGCCGGGTGAAGTCCGACGTCGACGACTACCGCTATTTCCCCGAGCCTGACCTGGTTCCGGTTGCTCCGACTCGTGAGCGCGTCGAGGAACTGCGCGCCACGATGCCCGAGCCGCCGGCTGAGCGCCGTCGCAGGCTCCAGAACGACTGGGGATACAGCGACATGGAGATGCGCGACGTCATGAACGCTGGTGCGGTTCTGTTGATCGAGGAGTCCGTGGCCGCCGGTGCGACGCCTGCGGGTGCGCGCAAGTGGTGGATGGGCGAGCTGGCCCGCCGTGCCAGTGCGCAGGGCCGTGATCTGGCGGACTTCGGGGTGACTGCCGCTCACGTTGCCGAGCTGGACGCCTTGGTGGCCTCGGGCCGGCTCAACGACTCCATGGCCCGTCAGGTGCTTGACGCCGTCCTGGCCGGCGAAGGCTCCCCGGTCGAGGTTGCCGATGCCCGTGGCCTGCAGCTGGTCAACGACGACGGGGCGCTGTCGGCTGCCGTCGACGCGGTGATCGCGGCCAACCCGGGTGTTGCCGACAAGGTGCGAGAGGGCAAGGTGGCGGCCGCCGGCGCCCTGATCGGACAGGTCATGAAGGAGATGAAGGGTCAGGCTGATGCAGCCAAGGCCCGCGAGCTCATCCTCGAAAAGCTGGGCGCCACCTGAGGGTTAATCCACCGGGGCGAGGCGCCGGGTTGAGAGGCGGCGCCTAACCGTGCTCGCAGGCTCCCCGCGGGCCGCGAAACGCTTGACCCGTGGCGACGGGTGGCACCTCGCGATCTGGCTCGACCAGGTGGCCCGTCTGCTGATTGCCCATCCTCACCGGCTACCGTCTGGGCATGCCTGTGATCTCACTGCCGGACCGTGAATGGATTGACCTCGTCGGACCCATGGCGGGCGTCGAGATGGTGGCCTGGGACTTGATGGGGGAGCCACCGCGGCGCGACGAGATCTCCTTCGTGGTGCCGCCCTACATGAGGTCCAGCCCGTGGCAGCGGCTCGCCTTGTTACCCGCGCTGCGCGTGGTTCAGCTGCTGACCGCCGGTTACGAGACGGTGCTCCCCGCAGTACCGGTGGGGGTCAAGCTTGCCAACGCGGCCGGGGTTCACGACGCGTCAACGGCGGAGCTGGCGGTCACGCTGACTTTGAGTTCGCTACGCGGCATACCCGCTTTTGTTGCGGCACAGGAGCGTTCGCAGTGGCTACCAGGCCAGATCCGCCCTGCCCTGGCGGACAAGAAGGTACTCATTCTCGGGTATGGCGGGATCGGTATGGCGATCGCGCGTCGCCTGCGCGGGTTTGAGGTGAAGCTGACAGCGGTGGCTTCGCGCGCGCGGGGCGGCGATGAGCTGGTGGCCTTCGTGCACGGGGTGGACGAGCTCCCTGCCCTGCTCCCCGAGCACGACGTGGTCATCGTGATCGTGCCGCTGTCCGAGGCGACGAGCCGTCTGGTCGATCGGGACTTCCTGGCTTCGATGCGACAGGGGGCCCTGCTGGTCAACGTCTCGCGCGGCAAGGTCGTCAATACCGAAGCGCTCGTGGAAGCCGCTGGGTCCGGCAGGATCACGGCTGCCCTCGATGTCACCGACCCTGAGCCGCTGCCGGCCGACCATCCGCTCTGGCACACGCCGGGCGTCCTCATCTCACCGCACGTCGGAGGGGTGACCTCGGCCTTCCAGCCTCGGGCAGTCGGCCTGCTCAGGGATCAGATCGCGGCGTTCGTGGGGCAGCGTCCGTTGCGCAACGTGGTGAACCCAGACTGAGCCGGACTGGGCCCGACTGGGTCATTGCGTCTGTCGGTGGTCCGTTACAGGATCGAGCCATGGCCCGCCGAGCGCGACAATACGAAATGCCAACGCGCGGCCGCGTCCCAAACCCCCGATCAGCCTGGACCTGCCCTGTGCGAACGCCCCGCGCTTCATCTGTCCGCCTCCCCGGTACGGCATAGAAGTGCCATCCACCACCACTGGTGCCATTCACCACGGCTGTCCGCCCAGATCAAGAAGCGGGGCTAGGGACGAATGTCCCGATACTCCGCGGGCGTGCCACCGAGGTGCCGTGGTGGGTTACGCGCACCGTCATCTACAGAGTCGCGACCCCGAACGCTTCAGAACCCGCTATCACTTAACCCCAGATCCAGGACGGTGGCCGCCACGCGGGCTTGCAGTGGGAGCAGTCGGCACGTTCCTCGGTCTGGTTCTCATGGTCGTGCAGCTGGTCAGTGCGGGCGGCGCGTTCCCCTGGCAGAGGTTACCGAACCCGCTTAGCGCACTTCACCACGTGCTGCCGATGGGCTACGCCGTCGATGGCATGCGCAGACTCATGTACGGCGGGTCCATCGCCCCGGTGGGCGGTGACCTTGCGGTGCGCATGGCCCACCTGATGATCGCCCTGGCACCTCGACCTTCGCAGCCCGGCGTGCGCGGGTGTGGGCCCCTGCACGGGTCAACCCGGGCTTGTGCTCTGGGAGGGTGAGCGCAATCCGACATTGGCTGATTCGTCACCCACAATGACTCGCCGGATCCCGGTGTCGGGAGGATCCTCAAGTGATGACAACGACGCCCACGAGCGAACGCACTCTGACCCTTGTCCGGCACGCCAAGGCCGAGAAGGTTGGGGGCAAGCCCGATCATGATCGTGAGCTTGCACCTCGCGGTCGCAAGGATGCTGCGGCCATCGGGGTGTGGTTGAGCGACCCTTCGCACGCCGTGGTGCATGAGCTCGCTCTTTGTTCGACCTCCGAACGCACTCGCCAGACACTCGAAGGCATCTGGGCGGGCGGGGCGAACGCCAAGGACACGCGCTTCGACCGGCGAATCTACGACGCCAGCGCGGCCAGCCTGCTCGAGGTACTGCGCGAGGTCCCGGACTCGGTCAACGCCGTTCTGATGATCGGGCATGCACCTGGAATCCCCGTACTGGCGACGTCGCTGGCGCACAACGACTCCGGGTCCACTGACGTGATGGAGCGCTTGTCGCTGGGGTTCCCCACCTCTGGCCTGGCCGTCCTGGGGTTCGACGGTCGCTGGGCGGCGCTGGCGCCCGAGACGGCATACCTGCGCGACTTCGTCGTCCCGCGCGGTTGAAGGCCGAGGTGGATCTCTGGCTGCTGATATCGAGGCGTGCTTTGACACCGTCGACCATGCGGCACTGATGGACCGGGTGCGCCGACGGGCAATGGCATGCGGGTGCTGTTGCTGGTCAAGGCGTTCCTGAAAGCTGGGATCCTCAGCGAACTCGGCCAGAATCGGGAGACGAATACCGGCACGCCGCAAGGTGGGATCCGGTCCACGCTGTTGGCCGACATTGACAGGTAGGTGCTCGATGAGCACCTACCTGGGTCGTGGCAGGCAAACGGTCCATGGCCCCCTGCAGCAGTCGCGCCCGACGCCGACGCAAGGACCTGCCGAACTGGCGCCCACCCGCAGGAAGACCCTGGCGAGCCTCCGCCCAGCGCTAATCCGTTTAAATGGATAGGCCAGAGTCCGCATATGCCGCGCACGGGGTTATGCCGCGTCAGATTGGGTTGGTACTGGTGGGGACGGCGGCGAGGCCTTCGGGGTCGGCATAATCCGGGCTCCGCAGGTTTGGTGATCGGCGGTCTCCTAGGAGTGGGCAACGAGCCCAAACCTGAGCAGGAGATCATGAAGGTGAACGAGCGTGATGAGGTCAGTGCCGTGGCGGGCGACCTCGTCGGCGAACGGGGCTTGGCCGACGAATCGGTCCTACCTGCTTCCTGCTCGGGTGTTCCTGACGCAGCTGCCGGGCCCGCTGGGGTGGCGTTGGCGGGTTTGTCGGCGGGGCAGGTCACCGGGTTAATGCTCAGGTACTGAAGGGGTCGCACCACCTGGTCGGCCAAGGCGATGGCTACCGGGCTGCGGTCGCTGCTGGGGCTCCTGTGTGCAGTCGGGCTGGTAGCTTCCGGTGACAGCCAGCAGGCCCGAGGACACCAGCACCAGCGCGCCAATGAGCTGCAGCTGGTCGCGGCCATCTGCAGCTCGTAGGCAGGCACCGGTGAATACGCCGAGCACATCAACGGGTCCTTCGAACACCTGCCTCTGGGCAAAGCAAGTAGGCCGAATTGTCTGCCACTGAGCCCCCGCTGTCTGTCCAACAGAACAGCGGGGGCTTATGGCCTCACCCCCGGATTGACTCCGAGCGCAGTCAGCGCTCGAAACTATGGGCCGTTCGATGCGCTGCTCAGGCAGCACAACCAGCCGTCGCCTCCGCCTCCAGTAACGTCAGCCTCGGCCGATGAAGGCACGCCCACACGAGTCCAGCGCGCGGCTCAGATGGCTTTGACGACGCCGGCGTTCTTCACGGGCTCCGGACTGGAGTTGGCCATGTCGTTGCTGGATCCAAGCGCGTGGCCTGGAGGCTTCGACCGCGGCCCCGGTCGCCATGCTCAGCGAGCGCCACCACCGGATGCTCGGCGACTTGACGAGGCGGGCCGAGCTGGACTGCCCGTTCGAGTCGATCTGTAGGACTCGTGTGTTTTTCCGGACCGGCATCGAGCTCCGGTCTAGTTCGCTAGCCAAGGTAGTTGGAGGTGTCGTCGTGCCGGTGGGAGGGAGAGTACTGCGATCGGCTTCTCGTCAAGGGGCTCTGGCCGAGACCGTGGACAGGAGCGACGGCTGCTTGGGCTGCGGTGGCACGCTCTGAAGAGCCTCTGTCGGTCAATGGGTTTGGCCGCGGGGCGTTGATCACCGCCCAGTCGACCTTGCCGCCGTCGTCGGCGGGCAGGACTCCGAATGCTAGCCGGCCGGCTGACTGCGCTGGGCGCTTTGGGGGAACGTGGGCCTCGTGCGGGGTCGGGAACATGACGAGGTGGCGGTCGGAATCTGTGTGAAGGTCCTGCGGAATGCTCGGCTGCTGCACCATAGCCAACTCAATTCGGTGGTCCCGGAAGTGAGGACACGGGCCACCGAGGTTCGGGAGCAGCACGGGGATAAGCCGACGTCACCAGAGTCTGGGGGGACGAAGGACTTCAAAGTGTATACCCCAGACACGCCCGAACGTGTGGCCCAGGTCACATGGCCGCCGAGCTCAGATCTGAGGCCTGGCCGGACATTTCAACCGACGGGACCAACCGTCAAAGGAACCACATACGAAGGACGCTCGCTGAAATAGGCGGGGTGGCCTCTGGGCAAACGACGCTCTTTCGTCTCTCGCCTGACCCTTACCTTGCCCGCGTCCCAACCCACCGGGACGGCTAGGTGGTCGACGGAGGCAACGAGCGGATCCTGACCCTTGTCGCATTCGGTGACTGCGTTGGGCCCGCCGCCCTCGTGTGCGGATGAATACGGCTCTAGTCAAGTCGCATTCTCCTTGCTCATCAGAATGGCATTCGCGTGTTGCGACCAGCAACCGAGACCAAGTTCACCGCTGGATCCCGGCTGAGCTTGCCGCCATAACCCGCTTTGTCCGTTCGGCGAGATCCGGGTCCGAGTCTGTGGACGGGGTCATAGAATCCTGTCATGACCCAGCGTTCGACCCCATCGCCCAGCCTGACCTCGACCACCCCGACATCGACCAGCGCGACCACAGCCTCTGGTCGGCCTGACATCAAGCCGCGCAGCCGCGAGGTCACCGACGGGCTTGAGAAGGCCGCGGCCCGTGGCATGCTGCGAGCCGTCGGTATGGGCGATGACGACTGGGTCAAGCCGCAGATCGGCGTCGCCAGCTCCTGGAACGAGATCACCCCCTGCAACCTCTCCCTGGACCGGCTCGCCAAGGCCGCCAAGGACGGTGTCCATGCCGCCGGTGGTTACCCGCTGGAGTTCGGCACCATCAGCGTGAGCGACGGCATCTCGATGGGCCATGAGGGGATGCATTTCTCCCTGGTCAGCCGCGAGATCATCGCCGACTCCGTCGAGACCGTCATGCAGGCCGAACGCCTTGACGGCTCCGTTCTGCTGGCCGGCTGCGACAAGTCGCTACCGGGCATGCTCATGGCCGCTGCGCGCCTGGATCTTGCTAGTGTTTTCCTGTATGCCGGGTCGATCCTGCCGGGGATCGCCAAGATGAGCGACGGGTCGGAGCGGACGGTCACGATCATCGACGCCTTCGAGGCCGTCGGAGCGTGCGCCGCGGGTCGAATGAGCCGCGAAGACGTCGACGCCATCGAGCGTGCGATCTGCCCGGGCGAAGGTGCCTGTGGTGGGATGTACACCGCCAACACGATGGCCTGTGTGGCCGAAGCCCTGGGGATGTCGCTGCCCGGCAGTGCGGCACCACCGGCCACCGATCGTCGGCGCGACGGCTTTGCCCGTAAGTCCGGCGAAGCCGTTGTCGAGATGTTGCGCCGTGGCATCACCGCCCGCCAGATCATGACCAAGGAGGCATTCGAGAATGCCATCGCCGTCGTGATGGCTTTCGGCGGCTCTACCAACGCTGTTCTGCACCTGCTCGCCATCGCCAACGAAGCCGAGGTCGAGCTGTCGCTGGACGACTTCGCGCGGGTTGGGGCCACGGTGCCCCACCTGGCCGACGTCAAGCCGTTCGGCCGGTTTGTGATGACCGACATCGATCGCGTCGGGGGTGTTCCGGTTGTCATGAAGGCCCTGCTGGACGCCGGACTGTTACACGGTGAGTGCCTGACGGTCACCGGTCGTACGGTCGCGGAGAACCTCGCCCAGGTCCGGCCGCCGGACCCCGATGGTCAGGTCTTGCGTGCCATGTCCCAGCCCATCCACAAGAGCGGCGGTCTGACGATCCTGCGCGGTTCCCTGGCCCCGGAGGGTGCTGTGGTCAAGTCGGCTGGTTTCGACACGGACGTGTTCGAGGGAAGTGCAAGAGTCTTCGACGGTGAGCGCGCGGCGATGGATGCCGTCGGCAATGGCTCCCTGCAGGCCGGTGAGGTGGTGGTCATCCGCTACGAAGGCCCCAAGGGAGGTCCTGGCATGCGCGAGATGCTGGCTGTCACCGGAGCCATCAAGGGTGCGGGCCTCGGCAGGGACGTGCTGTTGCTGACCGATGGCCGGTTCTCCGGAGGAACCACAGGCCTGTGCGTCGGCCATGTGGCTCCCGAGGCGATCGACGGAGGTCCCATCGCCTTCGTCAGGGACGGTGACCGAATCCGGCTGGATGTGGCCGCAGGAACCCTTGACGTCGACCTGACCCCGCAGGTGCTGGCCGAGCGTGCGGTTGGATTCACTGCGCCTGCGCCCAAGTACCCCCGAGGTGTGCTGGCCAAGTACCGCAAGCTGGTGGGAAGTGCTGCCGGCGGCGCGGTCTGTGGCTAGGGACTCCTGCCCGCGCCCGTGGCACAGGGGCGCGGCTTGGGAACCTGGCCAGGGCTGGGAGTCACGAGTCCAGATATCGGACATTTCCTCCAAATGCTGAGACGGTGAGCACCCCCAGTTGACACGGAATCGGCGGTGTCGCACGGTTGGGGCGTGGACCGATTTTTCGTACTTCCCTAGCGCGCAGACTCTCATCCGAGTCAGCGCGCTGCCCCTCACGTCCGGATCCGGACCGGGGGTTTTTTTGTGCAGATGGTCCGTGATCTCGGGCTTCTGTCGGACCACGGAACAGACGAGGCGCTCGTTTCTTGAAAGCGGTGACGAAAGTGACGGACGGCAACGCCCCCCGGCCAGGTTCGAGCCCGGCAGGTTCGAGCCCGGCAGGCTCGGCCAATGCAGAGCCAGGACCCCGACCCTCTCCGTCGGACCTTGCGGGCTCGATGCGCGCACGAGTCGGTGAGGTCGCGGCGCCGCCGGCTCAGGTCACCGGCGCACAGAGCCTGGTGATGGCCCTCGAAGCCGTTGGCGTCGACACCGTCTTCGGCATCCCCGGCGGGGCGATCCTGCCGGCATACGACCCGTTGCTGGACTCCACCAAGGTGCGGCACATCCTCGTGCGCCACGAACAGGGCGCGGGACACGCCGCTGAGGGGTATGCGTCCGCCAGCGGCAGGGTCGGCGTGTGCATGGCCACGAGCGGCCCGGGTGCGACGAATCTGGTCACGCCGCTGGCCGACGCCTATATGGACTCGGTCCCGATTGTCGCTATCACCGGTCAGGTCACGTCCCGGTCCATCGGCACGGATGCGTTCCAGGAAGCCGACATCCGCGGGATCACGATGCCGATCACCAAGCACAACTACCTGATCACCGACGCCGACGCCATCCCGCGCGCCATCGCCGAGGCGTTTCACATCGCCTCGACCGGCCGACCCGGGCCGGTCCTGGTCGACATCAGCAAGGACGCGCTGCAAGCTCAGACCACCTTCGTGTGGCCGCCGAAGCTCGACCTTCCCGGTTACCGGCCCGTGGCAAAACCGCACAGCAAGCAGATCCGCGAGGCGGCCCGGCTCATCCGCGAGGCGCATCGTCCGGTGCTCTACGTCGGCGGGGGAGTCATCCGATCCGGTGCCAGCGACGAGCTGCGCCGGTTCGTCGAGCTGACCCAGATACCCGTGGTGACGACCTTGATGGCCCGTGGCGCGGTCCCCGACACCGAGCCGCTCAACCTGGGTATGCCGGGCATGCACGGCACCGTGTCTGCCGTCACGGCCCTGCAGAAGTCCGACCTGCTGATCACGCTCGGCGCCCGCTTCGACGACCGGGTGACCGGTCAGCTGTCGACGTTCGCCCCTGACGCCAAGGTCATCCACGCAGACATCGACCCGGCCGAGATCTCCAAGAACCGGGCCGCCGACGTGCCGATCGTGGGCGACTGCAAGGACGTCATCAGCGATCTGATTGCCGTGGTGGGAAGCGAGCAGGAGGCCGGTCAGCGCGGGGACTACGAAGCCTGGCGCCAACAGGTCGCGCAGTGGAAAGCCACCTTCCCCTTGGGCTACACCTCACAGGACGGGTCGCTCTCCCCGCAGTACGTCATCGAGCGTATCGGTGCTATCAGCGGTCCTGAGTCGGTCTTCGTGGCAGGGGTGGGCCAGCACCAGATGTGGGCGGCCCAGTTCGTGCAGTATGAACGCCCGAACAGCTGGATCACCTCCGGTGGCCTCGGCACGATGGGCTTCTCGGTGCCGGCGGCGATGGGCGCCAAGGTTGCTCAGCCCGGACGCACCGTCTGGTCCATCGACGGGGACGGTTGCTTCCAGATGACCAACCAGGAGCTCGCGACCTGCGTCATCAACAAGATCCCGATCAAGGTCGCGATCATCAACAACTCCAGCCTCGGCATGGTTCGCCAGTGGCAGACGCTTTTCTACAACGAGCGCTACTCCAACACCGACCTGCACACGAGCCACGACCAGGTGCGCGTCCCGGACTTCGTCAAGCTGGCCGAGGCCTACGGTTGTGTGGGAATGCGCTGTGACTCCGCAGCAGAGGTTGACGCCACCATCCGAGCGGCGATGGAGGTCGACGACCTTCCCGTCGTGGTGGACTTCGTCGTCCACCGGGATGCGATGGTGTGGCCGATGGTCCCCTCCGGAGTCAGCAACGACCAGATCCAGACGGCACGTGGCCTCACGCCTGCGTGGGATCGCGAAGACTGAAAGGTGCAAGAGATGAGCAAGCACACGCTGTCAGTCCTCGTGGAGAACAAGCCCGGCGTACTGACCCGTATCGCGGGGCTGTTCTCGCGACGCGGGTTCAACATCGACTCCCTCGCGGTCGGCCCGACCGAGCACCCCGACGTGTCCCGCATGACGGTCGTCGTCGACGTGGACGAACTGCCGCTCGAGCAGGTCACCAAGCAGCTCAACAAGCTGGTCGAGGTGCTCAAGGTCGTCGAGCTTGCAGGCACTGCGTCCGTTCAGCGGGAGATCCTCCTGGTGAAGGTCAGCGCTGACCTGCAAACCCGTTCGCACATCATCGAGACGGCGCATCTGTTCCGGGCGAAGATCGTTGACGTCGCAGCCGAAGCGGTGACCATCGAGGCCACCGGCGACAGCGACAAGCTGGAGGCGTTGCTGCGGATCCTGGAGCCGTTCGGCATCAAGGAGCTGGTGCAGTCCGGCATGGTCGCCATCGGCCGCGGTGCCCGCTCGATCACCGATCGTTCTCTACGGTCGGCCTGACGCGACAAGACTCACTACTGCGCGCCCATCAACCCTCGCTCACCGATACGGCACATCCGATTCCCACTTCCAACGCAATTCACGCAAAGAAGGAGCCCGACCGTGGCTGAAATGTTCTACGACGCCGATGCAGACCTGTCCGTGATCCAGGGGCGCAAGGTTGCCGTCATTGGCTATGGCAGCCAGGGTCACGCCCACGCGCTGAACCTGCGCGACTCAGGTGTCGACGTCCGGGTTGGCCTGGCCGAGGGCAGCAAGTCCAGGGCCAAGGCCGAGGCCGAGGGCCTGCGGGTGGTCTCGGTGGCCACAGCGGTCCAGGAGTCCGATCTTGTCATGATCCTGACCCCGGACCAGGTCCAGCGCACGGTATATGCGGAGTCGATCGCGCCCAACCTCAAGCCGGGCTCGGCGCTGTTCTTCGCACACGGCTTCAACATCCGCTTCGGCTACATCCAGGCGCCGACCGGTGTCGACATCGCCATGGTTGCCCCCAAAGGACCGGGTCACCTGGTCCGCCGCGAGTACGTCGACGGCCGAGGTGTCCCGGTGCTGGTCGCCGTCGAGAAGGACGAGACCGGCAAGGCGTGGGAGCTGGCAAAGTCCTACGCCCGGGCGATCGGTGGCCTGCGCGCCGGCGGTATCCGCACGACCTTCACCGAAGAGACCGAGACCGACCTGTTCGGCGAGCAGGCGGTCCTGTGTGGTGGTGCCTCGCAGCTGGTCATGTACGGGTTCGAGACCCTGGTCGAGGCCGGTTACCAGCCCGAGGTCGCCTACTTCGAGTGCCTGCACGAGCTCAAGCTCATTGTCGACCTGATGGTCGAGGGAGGCATCGCCAAACAGCGCTGGTCGGTCTCGGACACCGCTGAGTACGGTGACTACGTCTCGGGGCCGCGCGTCATCGACCCACACGTCAAGGAGAACATGCAGGCTGTCCTGGCCGATATCAAGAGTGGCGCGTTCGCCGCGCGCTTCATCGCCGACCAGGACGCCGGCGCCCCTGAGTTCACGGCGCTGCGCGCGAAGGCCGCTGCGCACCCGATCGAGGAGACCGGTCGTGAGCTGCGTGGCCTGATGAGCTGGATCAAGGCATCCGACACGGACTACGTCGAGGGCAGCGCAGCCCGCTGAGTCCGGGGGTCCACATCGCGGGCTCAAGCCCCCAGCCAGACTCGCGCGCCCTAAACTGATGCCGGGCACACCGTGAAGGTGTGCCCGGCACAGAGCGGTGCCGAGGTATCTTCCACCGGCCCCGGCCGCATGCCACCGCATGCACGACGTGCCGATTTTCCCGCTAGCTGTGAAGGACAGGTCCAGTGACCAAGCCCGTTGTCTTGATTGCCGAAGAGCTCTCGCCCGCGACCGTCGAGGCCCTCGGGCCCGATTTCGAGATCCGGTATTGCGATGGCGCCAACCGCGAGGAGCTGCTGGTCGCCCTCGCAGACGTCGACGCCGTGCTGATCCGCTCCGCCACCAGAATCGACCAGGAAGCGCTGGGCGCCGCCCCGCAGCTCAAGGTTGTCGCCCGTGCCGGCGTCGGTCTGGACAACGTGGATGTCAAGGCCGCCACAATTGCCGGCGTCATGGTCGTGAACGCGCCGACCTCCAACATCACCTCTGCTGCCGAGCTTGCCGTCGGACTCCTACTGGCCACCGCCCGCAACATCGCGCCCGCCAACGACGCGCTCAAGGCCGGCAAGTGGAAGCGCAGCCAGTACGGCGGCGTCGAGCTGCTCGGCAAGACCGTGGGCATTGTCGGCTTGGGCCGCATCGGTGCGCTGATCGCGGAGCGTCTTGCCGGTTTCGGTATGAAGCTCCTGGCTTACGACCCCTACCTGAGCACGGCGCGCGCCGGGCAGCTCGGGGTACGGCTGGTATCCCTGGACGATCTGCTGCGCGAGAGCGACTTCATCACCGTGCACCTTCCCAAGACGCCGGAGACCCTGGGCCTCATTGGCGAAGAGGCTCTCAAGCTCGTCAAGCCGTCCGTGCGCATCATCAATGCGGCCCGCGGCGGCATCGTGGACGAACAGGCCCTGGCCAACGCACTCAAGGAAGGCCGGGTCGCGGGCGCCGGTATCGACGTGTGGGCGAAGGAGCCGTGCACGCAGTCTCCCCTGTTCGAGTTCGAATCGGTCGTGGTCACCCCGCATCTGGGCGCCTCGACCGAAGAGGCCCAGGAGAAGGCCGGCGTTGCTGTTGCCAAGTCGGTCCGACTGGCCCTTGCCGGCGAGCTCGTCCCCGACGCCGTGAACGTGTCGAGCGGAATCATCGCCGAGGAGGTCCGTCCCGGAATCGCCCTGGTCGAGAAGCTCGGCCGGATCTACACCGCCCTGGCCGCGGCCGTCCCGGTGCAGCTCGACATCGAGGTCTGGGGCGAGATCACCGAGTACGACGTGAGCGTCTGGAAGCTGGCCGCTCTCAAGGGCCTGTTCCAGGACGTCGTCGAGGAGTCGGTGACCTACGTCAACGCTCCGCTGCTGGCCCAGGAACGAGGTTGCGAGGTACGCCTCCTGACCGATCCGAAGAGCCTGGACTTCCGCAACGTCACAACGCTGCGCGGGACTCTGTCCGACGGAAGCGTCGTCAGCGTGGCCGGCACGCTGACCGGCCCACGGATGATCGAGAAGGTGGTCGGGGTCAACGACTTCGACCTCGAGGTTCCGGTCTCCGAGCACATGGTCTTCTTGACGTATGTCGACCGACCGGGCGTGGTGGGTACCGTCGGTCGTGTCCTGGGCGAGGCAGGCGCCAATATCGGAGGCATGCAGGTGGCCCGGGTTGCCGAAGGCGGCCACGCTCTGATGGCGCTCACCGTCGACTCACAGATCCCGGCAGCGGTGCTGGCCGAGATCTCCCAGGAGATCGGCGCGACGGTCAGCGTCGCCGACCTCGACGACTGAGCTTCACAGGGCGCACTGAGCCTGAAAGGGCGCCTGGGACGTCCGCTGGCTGTCTCAACGTGCGAGAAGCTCTTTGCCTGTGCTATGGCGCCCACGTAGCCTCACGGGGGTATATGGCCAAGCACTGACGGGGGAAGGACGTGATTCACATGAGCGAAGACGAACTCGCTGCGCGCCGCGCGTTGCAGGAGTCACTGGACCTGCGAGACCAGGGACACACAGACGAGTAAACCTCAGCCGCAGCTGAGCTACGGCGCCGGGACTATCCCGGCGCCGTCTGCTATGCGTGCTGTTCGTCAGGTGAGATGGGGAATCCACAATGCAAGACGGCTCTTAGGCTGGTGAACATGATTGACTCCCAGACAACAGACACCCTGAACCTCGCCGTGATCGGGGGCGATGGCATCGGTCCCGAGGTGGTGGCCGAGGGGCTTAAGGTGCTTGCCGCGGTCACCGCGTCCAGTGGGGTCACCGTGAACACCACCGAATACGACCTGGGGGCCCGTCGCTGGCTTGCCACCGGTGAGACCCTGCCCGACTCCGTACTTGCGGAGATCCGCGGACACGACGCGATCCTGCTCGGAGCTGTGGGGGACCCCGGTGTGCCCAGCGGCGTCCTGGAGCGAGGACTCCTGCTCAAGCTGCGATTCGCCCTGGACCAGTACGTCAACCTGCGCCCGGTGCGGCTCTATCCCGGAGTGCAGAGCCCCCTGGCGCTCGATCGGGTCGCCCCCAATGGCATCGACTTCATCGTCGTGCGTGAAGGTACCGAGGGCCCGTACGTCGGCAACGGTGGCGCGCTGCGGATCGGCACGCCGGCAGAGATCGCCACCGAGGTCAGCATCAACACCCGCTTTGGCGTCGAGCGCGTCGTGCGCGACGCCTTCGCCCGTGCGCAGGCAAGGCCTCGCCAGCATCTGACCCTCGTACACAAGCACAACGTCCTGGTGCACGCGGGCGACCTGTGGCGCCGGACCGTGGACGAGGTGGGTGCCGAGTTCCCAGAGGTGAGCACGGCCTACCAGCACGTGGACGCCGCCACGATCTTCATGGTCACTGACCCGGGCCGCTTTGACGTGATCGTGACGGACAACCTCTTCGGTGACATCCTGACCGACATCGCGGCCGCCATCGCCGGCGGCATCGGCCTGGCTGCCAGTGCCAACATCAACCCGCAGGGAAGCGCCCCCAGCATGTTCGAGCCGGTCCACGGGTCGGCCCCCGACATCGCGGGTCAGGGCAAGGCCGACCCGACCGCTGCGATCCTGTCCGTCGCCATGCTCCTGGAGCACCTGGGCCGGCCCAAGGACGCATTCGCGGTGGAGCAGGCTGTGGCCTCGGACCTGTCCACCCGCGGGGCCGCGACCCGTTCCACCTCACAGGTCGGCGACGCGATCGCAGCCCTGACCGGCTGAGCCGGTCGACCCGACCCCTTTGCTCCCGCGTGGCAGGGAGTCCGGCTAACCTTCGGCTAGCAGACACCCCGCACGCGCCTTGGAGGAACCATGTCATCGGCAGCACTCTCGTTCACGGTGCAGGTGCGTTCTGACCCACTGCCGGACGATCAGCGCGAGGCTGTTCTGGCCGACCCTGGGTTCGGCCGCACATTCACCGATCACATGGTCCTGGCGAGCTGGACCACCGCTGAAGGCTGGCATGATGCCAAGGTCACCGCATACGGGCCGTTGTCGTTGGACCCCTCGGCGGCGGTTCTTCACTATGCCCAGGAGATCTTCGAGGGGATGAAGGCCTACCGGCACGCGGACGGTTCTGTCTGGACGTTCCGGCCGGAGGTCAACGCGGCCCGGTTCGCTCGCAGCGCGCGGCGACTGGCTCTTCCGGAGCTGTCGGAGACGGACTTCATCGAGTCGCTGCGGGCGCTGGTCTCGACCGACCAGAAGTGGGTTCCAGTCGCGGGTGGCGGAGAGGCCAGCCTCTACCTGCGCCCGTTCATGTTCGCCTCCGAGGCGTTCCTGGGAGTGCGGCCGGCGGCTGCCGTGACCTACGTCGTGATCGGCTCGCCCGCGGGTCCCTACTTCGCCGGTGGCCTGAAGCCCGTCTCCATCTGGCTGTCCACCGACTACGCGCGTGCTGCCCCCGGAGGCACCGGCGAGGCCAAGTGCGGCGGCAACTACGCAGCCAGTCTCGCCGCACAGGTTCAGGGCACCGCCAACGGCTGCGACCAGGTCGCGTTCCTGGATGCGCTGGAGCGCAAGTGGGTTGAGGAGCTCGGCGGGATGAACCTCTTCTTCGTGTTCGGCGACGGCACCATCGTGACCCCCGAGCTGACCGGGACGATCCTGCAGGGCGTGACGCGCTCCTCGATCCTTGCGCTGGCCGGCGATCTCGGCCTCACGGTGAAGGAACGTCGTGTCTCCATCGACGAGTGGCGTGATGGCGCGGCCAGTGGCGAGATCACCGAGGTGTTCGCCTGCGGGACCGCAGCGGTCGTCACGCCGGTCGGTCGGTTGGCGTGGCACGGTGGTGAGGTCGTCGTCGGCGATCCAGGGGTCAACGATGGGGTCGGCTCGGTGACCGCCTCGATCCGTCAGCTGCTGCTCGATGTGCAGTACGGCCGTGTGGCGGACACGCGTGGCTGGCTGACCCGCCTCGTGTAGCGAGCTGTCTATGGGTCTGGGAATAGACCATTGACAGGGAGCCCTTGATGGCTTTAGATCGTCTCACCCATGATTCATCGGTAGCCGATGGTCTGCCGATAGACCTTATAAGAGGTGAAGCGTGAGCGTTACCCCACCCGCTCCGGTTGTCGATGAGGACGCGGCCAGGCTGGCTGAGCTCGGCTACAAGCAGGAGCTGCACCGCGGAATGAGCGGGTTCTCCAACTTCGCCGTCTCGTTCTCGATCATCTCTGTACTGGCCGGCTGCATCACGAGCTATGGGATCGCGATGACCTCGGGTGGTCCGATCGCGATCTCGCTCGGCTGGCCGCTGGTCGGGGTCTTCGTCCTGTGCGTCGCGCTGGCGATGGGCGAGATCTGTTCGGTCTACCCGACCGCAGGAGGCCTGTACTTCTGGGCCGGGCGGCTGGCCCGCAAGAACAAGGCGGTCTGGGCCTGGTACGTCGGGTGGTTCAACTTCCTCGGCGAGGTCGCGGTCACCGCGGCGATCGACTTCGGCGCGGCGCTGACCTGGACGGCCTTCGCCAACCTGGCCTGGGGCTGGGCAGTGACCCCCGTGCGTACCTTCATTCTGTTCGCGGTCATCCTGCTGTCCCACGGACTGCTCAACACCTTCGGCGTCAACCTGGTCAAGCTGCTCTCGAACATCAGCGCCTGGTGGCACCTGGTCGGCGTCGCAGTCATCGTCGCGTTCCTCGCGTTCATCCCGGACCACCACCAGTCGCTTTCGTATACGTTCTTCCACTTCGAGAACCACTCCGGCTGGGTCAACCCCATCTATGTGTTCTTCATCGGGCTGTTGATGGCGCAGTACACCTATACGGGCTTCGATGCCTCTGCCCACGTGGCCGAGGAGACGCACAGCGCCGCCACCAACGCCCCCAAGGGCATCGTGAACTCGGTCATCGTGTCGATCCTTGCGGGCTGGGTCCTGCTCGTTGCGGTGACCGCCGCCATCCAGGACTACAGCGCGGAACTGGGCACCGCGACCGGGCTTCCGGCGGCGCAGATCTTCGTTGACGCCGCAGGCCACAAGGCAGGGATCTTCCTCATCTTCATCTGTGGCGTCGCACAGTACTTCTGCGGCATGGCTTCGGTGACGGCGAACTCCCGGATGGCCTATGCGTTCTCTCGCGACGGGGCGTTGCCCGGCTCGCAGATGTGGTCGAAGGTCAACGTTCGCACCGGAACGCCAACCAACTCCATCTGGCTCTGCACTGTCTGCGCGCTCATCCTGGCCAGCCCGGCGCTGAAGAGCACAACGGCATACCTGGCGGTCACCTCGATCGCCGTGATCGGGCTCTACATCGCGTATGTGACGCCGGTTCTGCTGCGGCGGCTCAACCCGGACTTTCGCACGGGCGAGTGGAACCTGGGCCGGTGGAGTGCCGTGATCGGCTGGATCGCCATCGGGTGGGTGGTGTTCATCGTGATCCTCTTCATGCTTCCCCCGGCCAGTCCCATCACGGTGAACAACTTCAACTATGCGCCGATCGCGGTTCTGATCGTGCTGGTGTTCGCCACGGTCACCTGGTTCGTCGGTGGGCGACAGCACTTCATGAAGGAAGTCCCGCCCGGGCACGACACCAAACCCATCGAAGAGATCTTCAACCTTTGACCGCCATGGATTCTCTGGCTTCGGTGAGCAGCCTGCCCGATGCGGTCCTGCGACCGCTGAGGGGCGGCAACGCCTTCGAGTCCACGGTGGAGCAGCTCGCGACCGCAGTGCGTCTGGGCGTGTTCGCCTATGGCGAGCAGCTACCTCCCGAACGGGAGCTCGCCGAGCGTCTTGGCGTCAGCAGGATGACACTGCGCGAAGCCATAGCGGCACTTCGGGATTCGGGTCTGGTTACCACGCGGCCCGGGCGAGGCGGCGGCACCGTCGTGGTCTACCAGGGAGTTGCCCTGGGGAGCGGGACCCGACCGGGAGTGCGTCAAGGTGCGGCCCTGGCCGATGCTCTGGACTTCCGGCGGGTTGTCGAGCCCGGCGCCGCGTACGTCGCGGCCGGGCGGTCGTTGTCGGCCGACCAACGCGCGTGGCTCACGGCATCGGCGTTGGAGGTCAGCAACGCGCCGGACATCGCCACCCATCGGGTTGCGGACGCCCGGCTCCACCTGGCGATCGCGACGCTGTCCGGGTCGCCCATGCTCATCGAGGCGGTGACCCGTGCACAGTCGGCCGTGCAGGAGATGCTGGCGGCGATCCCGGTGCTTCAGCGCAACATCAGCCATTCGAACGTCCAGCACGACGCGATCGTTGCGGCTGTGCTTGCCGGCGACGGTGATCGTGCTCGGGCGCTCATGGAGGAGCACTGCGACGCGACCTCGGCGTTGCTACGAGGCCTCATCGGCTAGCGGAGACGACGATGCAAGGACGACGAGAATCGAAGATAAGGAGAGACGCATGACTGTCCGACCAGCACTGACCATTGACGAACTGCGCTCGGAGATCGAGTCGGGGGCTATCGACACGGTGATCACGGCGTTCACCGACATGCAGGGGCGGCTGCAGGGCAAGCGGAACCACGGGCACTATTTCTTGGATCATGTGCTCGGGCACGGTGTCGAGGGCTGCAACTACCTGCTGGCCGTTGATGTAGAGATGAACACCGTTGACGGCTACGCGATCAGCTCCTGGGAGCGCGGCTACGGCGACATGTTGTTCGAGATGGACCTGTCGACGCTGCGTCGGACCCCTGGTCAGCTCTACTCGGCCACGGTGCAGTGCGACCTGGTGTGGCTGGACGGCACCGGTTTGGTTCGCCCGTCGCCCCGCTCCGTGCTGAAGTCCCAGCAGGCGGCTGCGGCGGAGCTTGGCTGTGTGGCTTTTGCCGGGACCGAGCTTGAGTTCATCGTCTTCGAGGACTCCTTCGACAGCGCCTGGGACCGGCGTTACGAGGGGCTCACGGCTGCCAACCGCTACAACGTCGACTACTCGATCCTGGGCGGAAGCAGGGTCGAGCCCCTGCTGCGGGACATCCGCAACGAGATGTATGCCGCGGGGGTGACCGTGGAGAACGCCAAGGGGGAGTGCAACCCGGGCCAGCATGAGATTGCCTTCCTCTTTGACGAGGTCGTGCGCACCTGTGACAACCACAGCATCTACAAGAACGCGGCCAAGGAGATCGCGGCGGTCCATGGTCAGTGCCTGACGTTCATGGCCAAGTTCGATGAGCGCGAGGGCAACTCCTGCCACATCCATCTCTCCCTGCGTGGCCAGGACGGCTCGACGCTCTTCGCCGACGACAACCGCGACGGCGGACACAGCCAGATGTTCGACCACTTCCTGGCCGGTGTTCAGGCCACGATGCGGGAGTTCACGCTGCTCTATGCGCCGAACATCAACTCTTACAAGCGTTATGCCCCTGGTTCTTTTGCCCCGACGGCGATCGCTTGGGGCCATGACAACCGCACGTGTGCTTTGCGGGTGGTTGGCCGCGGTTCCGGACTGCGTGTTGAGAACCGGTTGCCAGGCGGTGACGTCAACCCCTACATGGCCGTCGCTGCGATGCTAGCGGGGGGCTTGCACGGGATCCGCAAGCAGCTCCCGCTCGAGCCTGGTTTCGTGGGCAATGCCTACACCTCGGACAAGGAGCGAGTGCCCGCCACCATGCTCGAGGCGCGGGACCTCTTTGCCGCATCCACCGTCGCGCAGCAGGCTTTTGGCAAGGACGTGGTGGAGCACTACGTGCACGCCGCTGACATCGAACTCGCAGCGTTCGGCGCAGCGGTCACTGACTGGGAGCGAGTACGAGGGTTTGAGCGACTTTGAGCGAGCAGACCAACCCGGCACAGGCCCCCGAGCACGACGTCATCAATCCCGCGAACGAGGCCTTGGTCCAGACGGTGGTACAGGCCGGTCTGGACCAGACCGATGAAGCCATCGCCCGCGCTGACGCGGCAGGTGCCACCTGGCGTGGCGTCGCGCCCGCCGATCGTGGCCGGCTGCTACGTCGCTTCAGCGAGGTCGTTGACTCCCACCAGGAGGAGCTGGCCCAGCTCGAGGTCGCCAACGCCGGGCACACGATCGGCAACGCCCGCTGGGAGGCCGGCAATGTCCGCGATGTCCTCAACTACTACTCGGCCGCACCAGAACGTCTGACCGGCAGGCAGATTCCGGTCGCCGGTGGCCTTGACGTCACCTTCAAGGAGCCGCTCGGGACGGTTGGCATCATCGTGCCGTGGAACTTCCCGATGCCCATCGCCGGTTGGGGTTTCGCGCCGGCACTGGCGGCCGGTAACACAGTGGTCCTCAAGCCTGCCGAGCTCACGCCCCTGACAGCGATCCGGCTCGGCGAGCTCGCGTTGGACGCCGGTCTTCCGGAGGGTGTCTTCACCGTCATTGCAGGGAAGGGCTCGGTGGTCGGTGAGCGGTTCGTGACGCACCCAGCCGTCCGCAAGATCTGCTTCACGGGATCGACATCCGTGGGTCAGCGGATCATGCGAGGGGCGGCCGACCAGGTCAAGCGGATCACCCTCGAGCTTGGCGGCAAGAGCGCCAACGTCATCTTCGACGATGCGGATATCCCTGCGGCGGTGGCTGCCGCTCCGATGTCCTTTTTGGACAACGCGGGTCAGGACTGTTGTGCACGCAGCCGGATTCTGGTGCAGCGTAATGTCTTCGACCGTTTCATGGAGTTGTTCGAGCAGGCCGTCAAGGGCGTCGTGGTAGCCGACCCATCACGGGACAGCACGCAGATGGGGCCACTGATCAGCGCGGCCCAACGAGAGAGCGTGCGCTCGTATGTCGAGAACTCGGCTGAGCAGGTCGATGTCGCGTTCCGTGGGCAGGCACCTGGCGGCGACGGCTTCTGGTACCCGGCAACGGTGGTTCTTGCCGGTAGCACCACGGAGCGGGTCTGGCGTGAGGAGATCTTCGGCCCTGTCGTGGCCGTGCTGCCCTTCGATGACGAGGCCGATGCGATCGCCAAGGCCAACGACACCCAGTACGGCTTGTCCGGGTCCATCTGGACCCGGGACGTGGGGCGGGCGATTCGCGTCTCGCGCGGCATTCATGCAGGCAACCTCTCGGTGAACTCGCATGCCAGCGTGCGGTATTCGACTCCGTTCGGTGGTTTCAAGCAGTCCGGCATCGGTCGTGAGCTCGGGCCTGATGCGCTCGACGCGTTCACGGACGTCAAGAACGTCTTCATCTCCACAAGCTGATCACCACCGGCTGACCAGCTCTGACCCAGTAACCCACAATCGGAAGGCAGCACCACTTATGGCAGACAGGATCCAGGGCAAGGTCGCGGTCGTCACAGGAGGCTGCAGCGGTATCGGGCTGGCCACCGTGCGGCGGTTCGCCGCCGAAGGCGCCACGGTCGTGATCGGCGATGTCGACGACGCGAACGGCCCTCGGATCGCCCAGGAGGTCGGCGGAGCGTTCGTGCGCTGTGACGTCACCAGCCCAGAGCAGGTCGAGGCCTTGTTCCTTGCGGCGAAACACACGTTCGGCAGCGTCGACATCGCGTTCAACAACGCGGGTATCAGCCCTCCCGATGACAACTCGATCCTCACAACCGACCTGGACGCCTGGCGCCGGGTACAAGAGGTCAACCTGACCAGCGTCTATCTCTGCTGTAAAGCGGCACTTCCGTACATGCTCGAACAGGGAAAGGGCTCGATCATCAACACGGCGTCCTTCGTCGCAGTCATGGGCGCCGCGACCTCGCAGATCTCCTACACGGCCAGCAAGGGCGGCGTGCTGTCGATGTCGCGCGAGCTTGGCGTGCAGTTTGCCCGCCAAGGTGTCCGCGTCAATGCGCTGTGCCCCGGCCCGGTCAACACCGCGCTGCTCGCGGAGCTGTTCGCCACGGATCCGGAGCAGGCCGCACGACGCCTCGCCCATATCCCGGCCGGGCGGTTCGCCGAGCCCGAGGAGATGGCCAACGCCGTCCTGTTCCTGGCCAGCGACGAGTCCAGCTTCATCACGGCTTCCCAGTTCATGGTCGATGGCGGGATCACCGGCGCCTACGTCACCCCGCTCTGATACCTGGATCGCAGACGACATGGACAAGGACAGTCCCCGGCCGATCATCGGCATCACCTGCTACGTCGAGCAAGCCGTGCGTGGGGTGTGGGCGAGCATGGCTCACGCATTGCTGCCCTATGAGTACGTGACCAAGATCGAGCGTGCCGGCGGGATCGCCGTGCTGATCCCGCCGCGCGTGGACGCTGATGCTGAGATGGCCCGCGCGGTGCTCTCGCGTCTGGACGGACTGATGCTTGCCGGCGGCGTCGATGTCGAACCCCAGCGGTATGGCGCGCAGCAGCACCCGAGTGTGCAGGAGGCGCGTCCCGACCGCGACGCCCTCGAGCTGGCTCTGGCCGAAGTCACGTGCGAGTGGGACACGCCCGTGCTGGGTGTCTGCCGCGGAATGCAGGTGATGGCCGTGGCGGCGGGTGGGACGCTGGAGCAGCACCTGCCCGACCTGGTCGGCCATGACGAGCACTCACCAGCTCCCGGGGTCTATGGCACCCATGGCGTGCGCACGGTCGAGGGCACGACGGTGAGCGCTCTGCTCGGGCCGGAGGTCGTGATACCGAGCTATCACCACCAGTCCGTGTCCGCTCACCCCGACTACGTGCCGGCTGCCTGGGCACCCGACGGCACGCTGGAGGCGATGGAGCGCCCGCAGTCACGGTTCCGGCTGGCTGTGCAGTGGCACCCGGAGGCGGGCGAGGACGACCGGCTGTTCGAGGCTTTCGTCAAGGCCTGTGCCCGGGCGCCGGTCTGAGCACACCCAGTGAGCACGTCGCCTGGCCAGGTTGTTTGGCCAGGTTGCATCATCGCTTTGAACGACCACCTTGGGTGAAAACCTTGGATGACCACATTGCGAGACTGATAGCCCAATGGCGGACAGGCATGCAAGGCTGGTCCAATGAGTATCATCTGGACGGTAGTGGCTACCGCCACCATCATTATCGACTAGCGCGACGGGGCATCTCCCGCCGCGCAAACCTCCCATACCCTGGGAGGTTTTTTCGTCCCCGGACACATCCCGTTCGGGCGGATCGCGTGGCGTGACATTGCTCTTGGCAAGAAGATGCCAGAGCAGACCATTGCCTGCAAAACTGTCGCCATATATCCCCATTGCCTTTAACAACGTTTGAGACAGGGCTGACGATGACCGACCTGCACGTCTACGACACCACGTTGCGTGATGGTGCACAGCAAGAGGGCCTGAACCTTTCGATCGCAGACAAGCTGGCCATTGCCGCGCTCCTGGACGAGCTCGGGGTCGGCTTCATCGAGGGCGGTTGGCCAGGGGCCAACCCCAAGGACACGGAGTTCTTTGCTCGGGCCCAGCGGGAGCTCTCGTTGCGTAATGCCACCCTGACCGCGTTTGGCGCTACCCGGCGTGCGGGCACCGTGGCCGCAGATGACCCGCAGGTCCGGGCGCTCATCGACTCGGGTGCCTCCGTGGTAACGCTGGTAGCCAAGGCGCACGTGCGTCATGTCGAACTCGCCCTGCGCACCACGGCGCACGAGAACCTCGCGATGGTGCGTGACACGGTGGGCTTGCTGACCGCGGAGGGCCGGCGAGTGTTCCTGGACGCCGAGCACTTCTTCGACGGCTATCGCAGCGACCGTGACTATGCCATCGAGGTGATCCGGACGGCGATGGAGGCCGGGGCCGAGCTGGTGGCGCTCTGCGATACCAACGGCGGCATGCTGCCCCACGAGGTGTCGGACATCGTCGCCGACGTGATGGACGCCACGAAGTCTCCCCTCGGCATTCACTGTCACAACGACACAGGGTGCGCTGTCGCCAACTCGATCGCCGCGATCCGGGCCGGAGCGACCCACTTCCAGGGCACGGTCAACGGTTACGGCGAGCGCACCGGCAACGCGGACCTGCTGAGCGTCATCGCCAACATGCAGCTCAAGGAGGGCCTCCAGCTGCTCCCGCCCAGCCGGTTGGCCGAGGCCACGCGCATCGCACACCAGATCAGCGAGGTGACCAACGTCCCTCCATACAGCCGCCAGCCATACGTCGGAGCGAGTGCCTTCGCACACAAGGCCGGTCTTCACGCGAGTGCGATCAAGGTCGACCCCGATCTCTACCAGCACACCGACCCGCTGGCCGTGGGCAATGACATGCGCATGCTCGTCTCGGGAATGGCCGGCCGGGCCAGCATCGAGCTCAAGGCGCGCGAGCTGGGCTTTGATCTGAGCGGCGAGAACGACCTCTTGTCGCGAGTCGTCAAGCGGGTCAAGGATCTTGAGGCCCAGGGCTGGACCTTTGAGGCGGCCGACGCGTCGTTCGACCTGCTGCTGCGTGAGGAGCTGGGAAGCCGGCCCAGCTACTTCCGGGTGGAGTCCTGGAGAGTCATCACGGACCACACGTACGCCAAGGGTGACCCGGTTTCGGAGGCAACAATCAAGCTGTGGGCGGCCGGCCAGCGGGTCGTCGTCACGGCCGAGGGTAACGGCCCGGTGGACTCTTTGGACCGGGCGATTCGCCAGGCGCTGTCGGGCGCGTACCCCGAGCTGGCCAAGATCGAGCTGATCGACTTCCGGGTCCGCCTGTTCGATGCTGCTCACGGCACCGATGCCACCACCCGCGTTCTGATGGAGCACTCCGATGGGGTGACCTCGTGGGACACCGTTGGGGTCGCGCCCAACATCGTGGAGGCCAGCTGGGTCAGTCTGACCGACGGCATCACCTACGGCCTGATGCGCCAGGGTGTCGAGGTCCGCTAAGCCGGCTGTGGATGCCATGGCATACGACACGCGCCACAGGACGCGCGTGAGGCTGTTGACGGGCAGGATGGACTTCGCGAGCAACGAGAACCGCGAAGTGGCCGGGTCTGACGACGGTATAGGGAAACACCGCACGTGTCGGCAATGCTGAGCGTGACAAAGCGATCGCGCTGCTGGGCGAGCACTGGCGCGCAGGGCGGCTCGACCCTGGAGAACATGAGCTGCGGGTGACCCGGGCCAGGGCGGCGGCGACCCGGGCTGACCTCGGCGTCCTCTTCGCCGACCTGCCCCAGGCTGGTCCGGCGCAGGAGCCGACCGGTACCGTGGCCGCCAGCGGCACCCGCGGGTTCCTGGACAGCAAGCGCGACACGATCATTGCGCTGACACCGTTCGCCGCGCTGGCCTTGTTCTTCCTGACGGGCTCTTGGTTGTGGTTCTTGATGATCCCCGTCATGGGGATCCGGCTGTACGGGCCAGACGGAAGGAAGAAACCACCTCATCGGGGGCGTTGATCAGCCGCGATCGGTGACTCCTGGCAGGGACCAGTGCTTGATCCGAGGTTCGCCACCGCGTTCGTTGTCCACCAGGATGTGCGCGAGCCTCTGCGGGTCTGCCAGCTGCCGGTACAGGGCCTGACCCGGAAGGTATCGCCCCAGGTAACGGCGCTCGATCTCTTCGGCGGACCCGAACAGCTCGAGATCGCGGCCATGGGCGCGCCTGAGGGACTCCTTCGGACACACGCGTAGATAGACCGACAGTGTCCACAGGTCGCGCAGCTGTGGTCGCAGGAGTAACACTGCGCCGATGATCAGGACGGCCCTGGTCGGGACGGCTATGGTGATGTTTTCCTGGGCGCCGCCGCGGTGGTCGTACGTGGTTGTCCTCAGTGCGGACTCTCCGCCGAGGAAGGGCAAGAGGCACGTGTTTCGCAGCGCCGGGTAGTCGAAGCTGTCGAGGTAGTAGCCCTGGGGCGACAGCTCGCCGCGCTGGTGGCGCTGCACGGGTGGCCCGAAGCCCGCAGTGCCCTCACGTGCGTCGTCGCCGTCTTCAGTGTGCCGGCCAGGGTCGTCTTGCCAGCTCCGTCGGGGCCGTCGATACCCACCAGAACGCGTTCGTGAAGCCGGGACAACGCAGTCACGGTGCTGCTGAGCTGTCCGGCGAGATCCACGCTTGGAGTCTGCCGCACGAGGCAAACGTACTGGTGAATCCACGGTGTGGTGTCATGAGCGCCGATGCCGTGGTACGTCGGCCACCCGGCTTCAGAGAACGAGACTGCGATGACCATTGAGCCGGGCGCGGCACAGGCCAACGTGACAATCCCCACCTCTGGCTGCGACTGGGTGTGGACAGCGGCCTTTGGAGGTTCCATGTTTGCCTCCGGTGCCCCCGACCTGTGGTTCGGGCAGCGCTGGCCAGCCTTGGGCCGTCTGGTCTTGGGGAGCGTGATGGTTGCGCAGGGTTTGTGGATTCGGACGTTTGGCGTTGATCTGAGGCCGCAGTCCGCCAATGTTCGCGGCCTTCGCCGGCGGAGCATTCCCTGGCAGGACGTGCAGGCAGTGATCCACCACAGACGGCAGGGTACCTGGGGTGTCCGGCTCATTCTCGAGCGTGGCAAGCCGGTGACGCTGCGCGCACCGACGACGGGGTGGGGCTTTGGCGCTGCCGACTACGAGCGGGACTTCCACCGCATCGGCCAGTGGTGGCTTGCCCACCGTGGTGAGTCCTGGCGCCCCGTGCGCCCTGAGGCGCCCCTGCCGCCCGTTGGGCTCGACCTTGGCCGTGTCACTGCTCCGGGAGAACTGTGACTCTGATAGTCGCGCTGTCATGCGGGTCATCACCGACCGCCCAGGGGCGGCGCTGCTCGAGCCGTACCGTTGCCGAACCCGGGCTGAGCGGGCGGATGACGATGATCTCGTCGCTGCTTGCGCCCGGGGACGCGGGACTGTCCGACCCCCGGGTGTGCGATACCTCCACCGAGCCTCCGGTTGCCTGCGCCGTCCAGACGTAGCCTGCGGTGCCAAGGCTCGGCAGGCGGATCTGGTGTTCCTGGCCAACCCTCAGCGTCAAGGCCGCCGGTACGGCGTCTGCGCCAGGGCTCATGGTCCCTGGAATGCCCCGCCTGTGGCGTCGAGGTCGACCCTGAATGTCGCGGGCGCGTCTGCCATGGAGTCTGGCGTAGCCGACATCTCGCCGACGCGGAAACCCTCCGGCACCGCGGCCACCTGGGTGGTGGCAGCGGCGGCTCCTGGACCGGCAGGCACGAACCCCTGGGTCATTTCGAGATGGTATCCGTAGTTGCCCACGCCGAGCTCGTCATAGTTGGTGGTGTAGAAGTGGTCGGTGCCACCTTGGCTCCAGTATCGGTACACCCCGGCGTTCTTGTGGCCAGCGCCAGGAAAGACGTAGCACGCAATGCCTTCATAGGCGTAGCCGGAGCGGCCCGCACCGAGCTCTGCCCAGTTCGTCGTGTAGAAATGATCGCCGACCGCGCTCTTCCAGTAGCGGTATAGCGGCACGCTTCCCGGTTGCCGGACGGCGAACACGTAGCACTGGGTCTCCTCGAACTTGTAGCCGTACTTACCGGTGCCGAGGTCTGCCCAGTTCGTCGTGTAGAAATGGTCGCTGATGCTCGAGTTCCAGTAGCGATAGAGCGGCACCGTCCCGGCTGAAGGCAAGATCACGGCGTCCGCAGCCCACATCTCGGCGTCAATTCCGCACTGTCCGTACCCGATACGGAAGAACCCGGCCTCGCCCCAGCTGTCTGCCCAGCTGTTCTTGCAGATCCAGCACTGCTGGGTGTCGTCGTAACCCACGACACTGATGCAGTGGCCGCCGACCACGAGGCCCGTGTGGTGGGTGTAAACGCCGTTGGCGTAGGCGTAGAAGTCTTCATACACGGTAAAGCAGGCCGACAGGGCACCACGGGTCGAGAGCCATGCCTTCATGTCCGCCGTGGAAGTCAGAGTGTGCCAGGCGGCCAACTTTGTGACGACGTTTTGCCATCCGGAGGTAAGGCCACAGCTCTGGTCGCCGGCCGTGTAGGGGAAGTGGGCCTCATCGGTGAGACCTGAGCCCTCAAATGCCTTGAACGCCTGATCAGGCCACCATCCGGTGGCACAGGTACTGCCCTGCTTCTCTGCGACGCAGTAGAAAAGCTCGGCCTCCGAAAGGTCGATGACCAGGCCGGCGCCGAACGCCACACGTGCGGTGGTCTCGACCGTGGCGGCCGTCCCGAAGGCGACGCAGGAACCGCAGGCGCTCTGGTCCTTGATCGGTGTCACGTAGTTCAGACCGCCCACTGAGCGCCAATCGTGGCTGGCTGGATAACTGCCGGGTGCCGGCGCCTCGGCGGCTATCCTCTGCCGCGCGAGCTCCTCACGGGCCGCGAGCGTGGTGTGCGGTGGTACAGCGCCCAGACGAAGCTTCTTCTGATCAAGGGACAGTCGCCAGTGGTCGGTCTCCTCCGCCTGCCAGCTTCCGCCGCCCGAAGTCACCGACTCGCGGACACTGGCAATGCTCAAACCGCTGCCGTCAGTTGTCATGGTCGCTCCCCTGAGTCCAGACCCCGCGCACATGACGTGCCATCATCCGTGCGTTGTCGTGACAACTTTCCACCCAGGTTCCGGAGGGTGTCAAGAAGGCGATCCGCATAGAAATCAAAGGGCCTTTCGTGGCCCGGCTACCCTGGATCAGGTGGAGATCGCACACGTTGTCTGAGATACGAGAGCAGGACGAACCCTCTGCGGCAGGGGATCGACCCGGCCTGAGGGCTGACTGCCAGAGCTGCTTGGCCCTGTGCTGTGTGGCGCCGGCCTTCTCATCCTCGGCGGACTTTGCGATCAACAAACCCGCCGGGCAGGCTTGTCCCAACCTTCAGCCGGACTTCCGATGCGGGATCCACCAGGGTCTGCGGCAGCAGGGCTTTAGGGGCTGCACGGTCTACGACTGTTTCGGCGCAGGGCAGAAGGTCTCCCAGGTCACTTTCGGCGGTCAGGACTGGCGGCGGGCACCTGAAAGCGCAGCGCAGATGTTTGAGGTGTTCGCCGTCGTGCGGGACCTGCATGAGCTCTTGTGGTACGTCAGCGAGGCGCGGACGCTGCAGGCGGCCCGCCCGGTACACGGTGAGCTCACCCTTGCCCGGCACGAGACCGAACATCTCACCGACCTGAGCCCGGATGCCCTCATCGAGCTGGACGTGGCGGCACATCGGCGAGAGGTCAACGACCTGCTACTGGCTGCGAGTGAGCTCGTGCGAGCCGGCGTCCGCCACAAGTTGGACCACAGGGGAGCCGACCTCATCGGGGCCGACCTGCAGGGCGCCGACCTGACAGGGGCCTCTCTGAGAGGGGCATACCTCATTGGAGCTGATCTCAGGGGCGCCGACCTGAGGATGGCCGACGTCATCGGTGCCGACTTCAGAGGTGCCGACATCAGGGGCGCCGACCTCACCGAGAGCATCTTCCTCATCCAATCCCAGCTCGATGCGGCCAGGGGCGACGCGGCCACCATGTTGCCGCCCTCACTCAACCACCCGACGCATTGGTGAGCAGGGCGTCGCAGGCGTCGATGAGCCGGCGCCGGGTACGCCCCGCGCCGGTAACGGAGTCGCAGATAGTTCGTCTGCGAGAGTTGTTCGGCAGATCTGCGCCGGTTGAACCCGACGAGAAGCGGCGAGCCGCGTAAACAAGAATGGCCCCGCTTCCCTTAATCGGGTGGTGGGGCCATTTTGCGTTGTCCTTCAGGCGACGACTTTCATGCCGTGGCGCTCCGGCTTCTCCTCGCCAAAGAACTCGATCACTATGTCTCTGTCGCCATCGAAGTTGCGAATACCCTTGCCTCTTGGCTTCGCCTCCAGAACCTTCGCGGCCATCTCAATAACGATGCGCTGCTTCTCCAGCCCGAAGCCTTTGGAGTCCCACTCTTTCACGATCCGGTCAGGGTCCATAAGCCCGCCGCCGCTTTCGGCGTACCCCTGCCCCATCTTCACCATGCCCTGCTCTACCTTCAGAATGCTCTCCTGAAGTGCCCTGTTCATCGCGGCGAACTGAGCGCGGGTAACCTCTTTCGCCTTCCACATGTCGGTGAGTTCATCGGCTTGATTACGCAAAGACGCCCACTCAGTCTTCAGACCTTCCAACCCTTCCGTGTCGTTAATACCGGCCCATACGGCTCGCCCCTCGTCAGAGTCCAGCCACTCAACAATGTGGCCGCTAACGTAGGCGTCTGCCAGCAGGACCCGCGTGGTGAAGTGAGCCTTGGCTCGACAGGTGTAGACCGCATAGGCCCCCGGCGCGCCCTTGATGCCCACCCATTGCATTCGACCGTCACTGTGGCAGACATGGCACTTCAGAATGCCTGTGAGGAGATGCGTCCGATGACCGCCACCTCCCGTCTTGCGAGATGGTGAGTTGAGAAGTCGAGCGGCGGCACGGAACGTGTCTTCCGAGACAATGGGCTTCCACCGCGCAGGCCCGATCTCATCACCGTTGTAGACCATGATGGCCGCGTTCCTGGCGTTGCCAAGGACGACACGAAGGGAAGGCTGGCTCCAGGGCTTGCCCCGGTTAGTCATGTGTCCAGCCTCGTTCAGATTCTTGGCGAGGGTGGTTACCGCGATTCCCTGAAGTAGATCGGCATACGCCTTGCGGAGCGCCTTGGCTTCGTCCTTACGCAAGGTGCCGTCCATCTCAAAACCGAACGGTCGGCGCGGCCACCACTTCTTACCCATGTTCACTCGCTGAAGGTGTGCGGCCTTTTGGCGCTCGGCTTTGATCTCACCCTCAAAGGTGGCGACGGAGGTTAGGAGGCGGGCATTCAGTCGGCCCGACGCGGTCGCCAGATCCATCGGTCCAGCCATGACGGAATGGATCGGCACGTCCAGCAGGATCAGTTGCTCTAGGTCAGCGCCCTTGCGAACGAGGCGGTCAACGGACCACATGACAATGTGATCGGGCCTGCTAATGAGGAGTTTCTCAAAGCCCTTTCGGGGCTTCTTGCTCGTGGCCGACATGTCATTGTCACGGATTACTGCGATGATAACCCAACCCATACGAGCGCACAGTGAGCGGCACGCCTCTTCCTGCCGATCCACCCCCAGCTCTAGGCCGAGTGGATCAGACGAGATTCGCAGGTAGATGGTGACGTAGACGGTCAGAGCGGCCATTGGATTCCCCCCGGTAAGTGGTGGGGCGAAGTGTGTCACAACCCATTGAGCACGTCCATGGTCGCGTGCAGGCAACCGGGTTGTTCCATGGCCACCTGGGAATCTCGCGATGGCGACAGGGCGTTCAGCCCTCTGGCCGGTTCGCTGAAGAACCGGAAGGCGTCGAAATGGGAGCACTGGATCTGGTGGGACTCGACCACCTCATCGCTGCCCACCTGCCCCAGGCGCAGCGGCCAGCTGGAGTGACGGTGCTGCCCGGGCGTCTGCTGGTAGACCATCGCCCACTCGTGCAGGCCGAAGCACCCCAGGTGGGCCGGGCGGGCGGCTGTCTCGGACAACAGCTCCTTGACGAACCGGACCGTTGCCGAAAGGGTCGACACGAAGGCATCGAGATCAAGGGTGGCGGCGCCGTCGGCATACCGGTAGAACTTCCATGTCTCGCGCTCGCTGGCACCTTCGAGCACGACCCCGACGCCTGGGTGCCAGCGGCGAAGCTGGGCCGGGCTGTACATGTAGTAGGTGAACAGGAAGTCCTCAACCGGGTGGGCGCGCGCGCCCTGACGCCGGCTCAGGTGGCCGGCAGTGACGTTGTCGATCCGAGCGTGATGCGCGGCCTCGAGGGGGCGCCACTGGTCCTGCGTCAATGGATGCGCCATGGGTTGTCCAGCCTACGCGTGGCCGGATGCAGCCGGCCGGTTAGGCTCGGTTGGTGCGCATCGCGAGATACACCCTTGGTGAGGACCCGACCTACGGCGTCGTGCAGGGAGACCCCGGCGCGGAGTGGATCGCCGAGGTCGCGGGCGACCCTCTCTATCAACCGATCGTCTTCACGGGCAACCGTGTGCTGCTGAGCGACGCTCGGCTGCTGGCGCCGGTAATCCCCCGCAGCAAGGTGATCGGCATCGGCAAGAACTACGCCGAGCACGCGGCCGAGATGGGCGGTGAGGCTCCCGAAGAGCCGCTGATCTTTCTCATTCCCAACACCGCCGTGGTCGGGCCTGGGGACCCCGTGGTGATGCCACGGCAGAGCCACGAGGTCCACTACGAGGGTGAGCTCGCTGTGGTCATCAGTCGGATGTGCAAGGACGTCCCGATCGAGCGGGTCAGTGACGTCATCTTCGGGTACACCTGCGCCAACGACGTCACGGCCCGTGATCTTCAGAAGACCGACGGGCAGTGGGCCCGGGCCAAGGGGTTCGACACGTTCTGCCCTCTCGGGCCGTGGATCGAGACCGACCTGGATACCGGTGACCTCTCTATCGTCACCCGCCGCGACGGTGAGGTGGTCCAGGACGGCAGGACAGCCGACATGATCCACACCGTGGCTGTCCTGGTCGCCCACGTTTCGCAGGCATTCACCCTGCTCCCCGGCGATGTCATTCTCACCGGGACTCCGGCCGGCGTGGGGCCCGTCGCCCACGGCCAGCGCGTCGAGGTCGAGATCGAGGGCATCGGTGTCCTCTCGAACCCGTTCATCCGTCGCGACTGACCGCCGCTTCCGGTCAAGGCGCCCGGCCCTAGAATCGGGGTCATCATGAGCGCATCAACCTCCCCCCGTCCTGTTCGCCTCCGCGTCGCGCCCTCGCCCACCGGCGACCCTCACGTCGGCACGGCATACGTCTCCCTCTTCGACCTGGCCTTCGTCCGGCAGCAAGGGGGGCAGTTCATCCTGCGGATCGAGGACACGGACCAGGCCCGGTTCCGCCCGGACAGCGAGCAGCAGATCTTCGACATGCTGCACTGGCTGGGCCTGAACTGGGATGAGGGTCCGGACATCGGTGGACCCTTCGCTCCCTACCGTCAGTCCGAGAGGCTGGACCACTACACCCCGTATGTCGACCGGTTGCTGGAGCGCGGGCACGCCTACCACTGCTGGTGCTCCACCGAGCGGCTGGCGCAGATGCGTGAGGCTCAGCAGAAGTCCAAGCAGCCCACCGGCTACGACCGGCTCTGTTATGGCAAGACCCGCCAGCAGCGAGCCGCACTGCCTGGCTTCTCGGAGATTCCGGTCGTCCGGATGCTCATCCCGGCTGATCTGGACACGCGGTTCACGGACCTGATCCGTGGTGAGCTCAACGCGCCGTACCCCGACGACCAGGTCATCGTCAAGGCAGACGGGTTCCCGACATACCACCTCGCGGTGGTCGTCGACGACCACGAGATGGGGATCACTCACGTCGTGCGCGGTGAGGAGTGGATCAGCTCCACGCCCAAGCACGTTCTGCTCTACCAGTGGCTCGGTCTTGAACAGCCGGCGTTCGCGCACATGCCGCTGCTGCGCAACATCGACAAGTCCAAGATCAGCAAACGCAAGAATCCCGCAGCCCGGCTGACCTGGTTCCGTGAGCAGGGCTACCTGCCCGAGGCGCTGGTGAACTTCCTTGCCCTGCTCGCTTATCCGCCGAAGGAGGACGGGCGTGAGGTGATGACCTTCGAGGAGTTCGTCGCCGATTTCGACTGGGCCAAGGTCAACCCGGTCGGCCCGATCTTCGACCTCGACAAGCTCGGTTGGCTCAACGGTCACTACATCCGGTCGCTGGACTCCGACGAGCTAGCCGCCCGTATCGTCGACCACCTGAGCCTGAGCGGGGTGCTGGGCCCGGAGCCGGAGCCGGCGCAGGTCGCGCTGATCAGGGCTGCGACCCCACTGGTCCAGGAGCGTATGCAGCTGCTGTCGGAGGCCGAGGGCATGCTCACCTTCCTGCTCGTCAGCGACAGTGACCTCGTGGTCGCCGACGATGCCAGGGCTCAGCTCAAGGGCGACCCGGGAGCAGTGCTCGATGTGGCCGTTCCGGTGCTCGAGGCGTTGCCGGAGTGGGTTGCGGGCGATATCGAGGCAGCCCTGCGCGCTGCGCTGGTGGACGGTCTCGGCATCAAGGCGAAGCTTGCCTTCACTCCGTTGCGGGTCGGGGTGACCGGTCGACGTATCTCCCCGCCCCTGTTCGAGTCCATGGAGATCCTCGGGCGCGGGTCCTCACTGACCCGCCTGCGGTCGCTTCGCGCCTCGCTCTGAGACGTCAGGAAGGCCGGTGATCACAGCGCTGCTGCTCGACGTCGACGACACCCTCATCGACACCAGGAGCGCGATGCTGGCCGCCGGCCAGGCTGCCGTGGGCCAGCTGTGGCCCCACGTCGGCGCGCAGGTGCACCACGCTGCCGCGGTGCGTTTTCACGATGACCCGAGGGGCTTCTTCGGCCGGTTCAGCGCCGGCGAGATGGACTTCGCCCAGATGAGACAGGCGCGCGTCGCCGATCTCGTGGAGTTCTTCTGCCTGGAGTTGGTCGACGAGGTCAACGGGCGGTTTGAAAACGCCTACGCACCGGCCTTTTCGGCGAATGTGCGCGTCTTCGACGATGTCTGGCCTCTGATCGAGGCTGTCGCCGCGGCCGGGATCCCGATGGGTGTGCTCACCAACTCCTCCGCGCGCTACACGCGGCACAAGCTTGAGATCACCGGCCTGGCGGGAGTCTTCGCCGTCGTGGCCACCACGGACAGCCTGGGTTTCGGCAAGCCGGACGCCCGGGCCTTCCACCATGCCTGCACGCTCCTGGGGTCGGCCCCAGCGCAGACCGTCTACGTCGGTGACCACGTCGAGATCGACGCGATCGCAGCCGAGCAGGCCGGACTGTCTGCCGTCTGGCTTCAGCGCGACCCCTGCGACTGCCAGGGCGCCGCGCGGGCTCGCGACCGCGCCATACCGGTGGTCCGCTCGCTGAGCCAGGTGGAAGCCCTCCTGGTAGCCCACCGACGCCCAAGACAATGACGCCCAAGACACCGACGTCCAAGACACTGCGTCGCGGCGGCCGCGCAGTCACCCTGACCCTCATTTGGCCTCGGCCGGAGGCTGATACGCCATACATTGGTAGGTGGATAGGACCGATTTGGGCACCGAGCAACCGGGCCGGTAAGGTTCATCCTCGGGTCACCGTCCGAGCGCCTGGAAGGCGAGCAGGCAGTGATACCCCCATGGGGTATGGTGTAATTGGCAGCACGACTGATTCTGGTTCAGTTAGTCTAGGTTCGAGTCCTTGTACCCCAGCGTGATCGCTCCAGTCGTTGTGACAGGGCGCGATTCGGAGAAAGCTGCCCTTACCGGTATGGTTTCCTCCGCTGCCCAGGAGCAACTCAGCGACTCGGGAGCATAGCTAGGGCCCCGTTGTGTAGCGGCCTAGCACGCCGCCCTCTCAAGGCGGTAGCACGGGTTCGAATCCCGTCGGGGCTACTTGTTCGAGCAATCCCCGTCCTGCCGGCAGGACGGGGATTCTTGTCTTCTGGGTGGCCTAGGAGGCTTGGTGATTCTGGACCCGACGCAGGATCTCCGTGAGCTTGTTGGCGCCGGCGACCACGGTTGCCGCGTGCAGGCGGCCGGGCTGACGGGAGACCCGCTCGATCGAGCCCGAGATGGAGACTGCGGCCACGACGCGACCTGACGGACCGCGAACCGGCGCGGACACTGAGGCCACACCAACCTCGCGCTCGCTCACGCTCTGGGCCCAGCCGCGACGTCGGACGCCGGACAAGGTGGTGGCGGTGAACCTCGCGCCGTGCAGCCCGCGGTGCAGCCGGTCCGGCTCTTCCCACGCGAGCAGGACCTGAGCTCCGGAACCGGCGAGCATGGACAGACTGGCACCGACCGGGATCGAGTCGCGCAGACCCATCGGACGTTCGGCCGCTGCCACACAGATGCGCTGGTCGCCCTGGCGGCGGAAGAGCTGCGCGCTCTCGAGGGTGTGATCGCGCAACGCGCCCAGGACGGGACCGGCAGCCGCCAGCAGGCGGTCCTCGCCTGCGGCCGCGGCGAGCTCGCCGAGACGGGGGCCCAGGACGAAACGACCTTGCATGTCGCGCGAGACGAGGCGGTGGTGCTCCAGGGCAACGGCGAGACGATGCGCGGTCGGACGGGCCAGTCCGGTGGCGCCGACAAGCTGCGCTAGGGTCGATGGTCCGGCCTCGAGCGCCCCCAGAACGATGGCAGCCTTGTCAAGAACGCCGACTCCGCTAGAGTTGTCCATAAGTTGATATTGCCGTCTCAGAGCCTGAGACGCAAGTTCATCTGTCGAGATTCTGCGCAAGCCTCGGACTAGGTCACACGAGAAGCAGGTCACCAGGCTGAGTCATCAGAGCGTGTTATCTCACCTAATCAGATGATTGAGTCATCCAGAACCAGCGCAGGGTAGCCGCGATCTGAGCGTCCGGCATCGCCAAGGAGGTAGTCATGGCAGGCACGTTGGCCGAGAAGGTATGGGACGCACACGTGGTGAGTCGGGCCAAGGGTGAACCCGACCTTCTCTACATCGACCTGCACCTGCTGCACGAGGTGACCAGCCCTCAGGCGTTCGACGGACTGCGACTGGCCGGCCGTTCCGTGCGTCGCCCCGACCTGACCCTGGCCACCGAGGATCATAACGTCCCCACGACTCCGGGTCCCATCACCGATCCCGTGAGCCGGACCCAGGTCGAGACCCTGCGACGCAACTGCGCCGAGTTCGGCGTCAAGCTGTTCCCGATGGGCGACGTCGACCAGGGCATCGTCCACGTCGTCAGCCCCCAGCTGGGCCTGACCCAGCCTGGGATGACCATCGTCTGTGGTGACAGCCACACGTCCACACACGGTGCTTTCGGGGCACTGGCCTTCGGTATCGGGACCAGCGAGGTCGAGCATGTGCTTGCCACGCAGGCGTTGTCGCTGACGCCTTTCCAGACTCTGGCGGTGACCGTCGATGGCGAGCTGCCCGAGGGAGTGAGCGCCAAGGATGTCGTCCTGGCGGTGATCGCGAAGGTCGGCACCGCAGGCGGTCAGGGGTATGTGATCGAGTTCCGTGGCACAGCGATCCAGGCGCTTTCGATGGAAGCCCGGATGACGGTGTGCAACATGTCGATCGAGGCGGGCGCCCGCGCGGGCATGATCGCTCCGGACCAGACCACCTTTGACTACCTTCGGGGCCGCCCGCACGCTCCGACCGGCGCTGACTGGGACGATGCCGTCGCAGCGTGGTCGAGCCTGAGAAGCGATGACGACGCAGTCTTCGACGCTGAGATCCATTTCGATGCCGCAGAGCTGGCGCCGTTCGTCACTTGGGGGACCAACCCGGGCCAGGGTCTGCCGCTGTCTGCCAGCGTCCCCGATCCAGCGTCGTTCAAGGACGAGTCCGACCAGGCCAACGCCAGGCGAGCCCTGGAGTACATGGGGCTGACCGCTGGCACCCCGCTCAAGCAGATCCGGGTCGACACGGTCTTCGTGGGCTCATGCACCAACGGCCGGATCGAGGACCTGCGGGCCGCGGCTGCGGTCCTGCAGGGTCATCAGGTTGCTGCGGGCGTTCGGATGCTTGTCGTTCCCGGATCGACGAAGGTGCGGCTGCAGGCTGAGAGCGAGGGCCTGGACTCGGTCTTCAGCGAGGCCGGTGCTGAATGGCGTCTGGCTGGCTGCTCGATGTGTCTGGGGATGAATCCTGACCAGCTGGCGCCGGGGGAGCGCAGCGCGTCGACGTCCAACCGCAACTTCGAGGGTCGCCAGGGCAAGGGCGGTCGCACCCACCTGGTCAGCCCCGTGGTGGCAGCGGCCACCGCCGTGCGGGGCACCCTTTCCAGCCCTGCGGACCTCTGAAGCCAGACCAGGCCACCGATATCTGAGGCCATTCCGAGCCACCGAACCAGAACCGAGGACCATCGCTATGGACAAGTTCACGACCCACACCGGTGTCGGTGTGCCACTGCGCCGCGGCAACGTCGACACGGACCAGATCATCCCGGCCGAGTACCTCAAGAGCGTGGCGCGTACTGGCTTTGAGGACGGACTCTTTGCAGAGTGGCGCAAGGATGAAGCCTTCGTCCTGAACAACCCCCTGTATGCCGTCGGGTCCGTCCTGGTCGCCGGTCCCGACTTCGGGACGGGATCCTCTCGCGAGCACGCCGTATGGGCCTTGATGAACTACGGGTTCCGGGTCGTCATCTCTTCACGTTTTGCCGACATCTTTCGGGGCAACAGCGGCAAACAGGGGCTGCTCACGGCTCAGGCCAGCCAGAGTGATGTCGAGCTGATCTGGAGCGTGCTGGAGGACGAGCCGGGTGCCGAGGTCACCGTTGACCTTCGGTCCAAGACCATCACGGCGAAGGGCATCTCGGTGCCCTTTGAACTGGATGACTACACCGCCTGGCGCCTGTTGGAGGGACTGGACGACATCGGTCTCACGCTGCGTCACGAGGCAGAGGTGACGGCCTTCGAGGCGAAGCGACCGAGCTACAAGCCGACGACGATAGACGTCTGACACGCCGCGCCGAGCCGTTGGCCCGGCGACATCAAGAAATTTTTCAGACGGCGTGTCCGGGTCTGCGGACACCCCTTCGGCCTCATCTGAGCAGACGCCGCAGGGGCCGCCGCGCATCGCGCGCGCTCGGTTCTGACACAACCGCGCGCGGCGAATAGTGTTGTAGATCACGTAAATTCATCGCGTTTCATTGTCACCGGGGAATGTGCGGGGGCGGTAGGCGACCTTCGAGAGGACCCAGCCCCCATACCGCCCAGGCATGAATGGGGGGTACCAAAGACGTTGCGACACAACGATTCCAACATGGCCCGGTGGTGGACTCCGGATGGGTTGTGGCCTTAACGTCGTCAACAAGTCGGGCGGTGGCCCGGCAGCCCAAATTCGTCGGGCAAGGGCTCGGTGAACTTTTTCCTCAGGAGGGGAAGACGTGAACAAGGGAGAACTGATCGATGCTCTCGAGAGTCGTCTTGGCGGCAAGAAGGCTGCGGCCTCAGCCGTCGAGGGGTTACTCGACGTCATCATCCGCGAGGTCGCCAAGGGCAAGAAGGTCGGTATCACCGGCTTCGGCACCTTCGAGCGTGCGGCTCGGGCTGCGCGGATAGGCCGTAATCCGCGTACCGGTGCGAGCGTCAAGATCAAGAAGACCGCCGTTCCGAAGTTCAAGGCCGGCACAAAGTTCCGTGCTGTTGTCGCCGACCCGAGGCAGCTTCCCAAGACCTCTGCTGCAGGTGCCCGGGCTTCTGCCAGCACCAGTGCCTCCGTCGGTAAGCCAGCGGTGAAGAAGGCTGCTCCGGCCAAGAAGGCTACGGTCAAGAAGGCTGCTCCGGCCAAGAAGGCTACGGTCAAGAAGACCGCTGCGGTGAAGAAGACCGCTGCGGTGAAGAAGACCGCTGCGGTGAAGAAGACCGCTGCGGTGAAGAAGACCGCTGCGGTGAAGAAGACCGCTGCGGTGAAGAAGACCGCTCCGGCCAAGGCCACGGTGAAGAAGACTGCGGTGAAGAAGACCGCGGCGAAGAGAGCCTGACCCGCGACACATCAGGGAGGGGTCGGCGCCTGTTGGCGCCGGCCCTTCTTTGTGTTGCGCCGGCCTTTCCCAGGTCGCTGTGGCGCCGCTTCCGATTAGCGGATGGGCTCACCTTCGCCGATGCCGACTATCCAAAGCCGGGTCAACGCAGTGGCGGACATCTCGATGCTTACCCGCTGGCCGGGGCGCAGGAGGCGCAGGCCGCTGGCATCCATCACCGTAACGTCAAAGGGAATCTCGCGGCCATCGTCCAGCAGCACGCTGCCTGAGCCGAACTCGTCGTCGTAGCGGTGCACGCTTGCTTGCATGGGGCCACGCTAGTCCCGGGCCGGAGCCAGCACTAATGCGGTGTGCCCTCCGACTCCGATCTTGATGGCACTACGCAGGCTCCGGTCGTCGTCCACGTCGGTGCGCAGGGCGGGCAGGTCAAGATCCAGTCGTTCGCAGTCGCGCGAGTGCTCGCGTGCGGAGTCCGGGCCGAATCGCGGATGGAGGTCTCGTGGGGACAGTGCGCTGAGCAGCACCGTGCCAGCGCCGGACGCGTCTGGGACCAGCGCGCGTAGGTGCGCCCCGCACACGCAGAGAGCATCGACCAGGTCTTGGGGCCGCAGGGTGGGGATGTCGCCGAGGAGTACCGCTGTCGGTCCGGGACCCAGTACCCGCTGCACGTATCCGATCCCCAGACGAATGGCGGGGTTCAGACCATCACCTTGATCGGCTACGACGATGCCCCCCTGGTCACGCACGAAGGTCGCAGTATGCTCGTCCGAAGTCACGACGACCAGATGAGCCGGCAGTATGCCGGCGACTGCTGCGGTGATCGTGTCCAAGGCGAACGCATGGGCCAGATCAGCCCGCGCCACTCCGGCGGGCGGATGCAGACGGCTCTTGGCGCTCAACTGGCCCTTGACCGGGACGATCACTCGCCAGCGGTCGATATCGGGGGAACACATCTGGTTGATCGTCTCAGTAGAGGTGGAGTCGTCTCGACACCGACCCACTCGAACGACGAAGATGGCGGCGGACCAGAGCGCCCGCAGAACCAGGCCACCAGAGGTGGTTCATGGCTATCAAGAGCGCATAGAGCAGACAAGGTGGAGCCCGGTGCGGCGAATTCGACCAGAGCGGCAGCTGCCGAGGTCATACCGTGGCATTGCCACGTTCCTGCGCGCGCTGTTGATGGTGCTGACCCGGCGAGACTGGAGGGGCGCCGAGCACTTTCCGTCCGCCGGTGGGTTCGTGGTGTGTCCGAACCACATCTCCTATGTCGACCCTTTCGCCTTCTCCCACTTCCTGTATGACAACGGGCATCCGCCGTTCTTCCTGGCCAAGGCGGAGGTCTTCCGGATCCCGATCCTCGGCAGGCTGCTCACCGCGGCGCAGCAGATCCCGGTCTACCGCGGCACCGCCGAGGCCGCGAAGGCGTTTTCGGCTGCTGTCGCCGCCGTCCACGACGGAAAGTGCGTGCCGATATTCCCCGAGGGCACGCTGACCCGGGATCCCCACATGTGGCCGATGACTGCCCGAACCGGGGCCGCCCGGGTGGCACTGACGACCCGGTGCCCGGTGATTCCCGTCGCCCAGTGGGGACCGCAGGAGATTCTGGGGCCATATGCCAAGACGCCGCATGTGTTCCCACCCAAGACCATGCGGATGCTCGCCGGACCACCTGTGGACCTGCGCGACCTGTACGACCGGCCTCTGGATGCCGTGACCCTGAACGCGGCCACGGCCAGGATCTTGGACGCCATCACGGCGCAGCTGGAGACACTACGGGGTGAGAAGGCCCCGGCCATCCGCTTTGACTCGCGTACCGCAGGCGTCCCGGAGACCGGCAACCCCAACAGACCGAGCACCAAGAAGTCTCCTGGCACGATCGAGGGTCGGTCCTGATGACGCGCGTCGCCGTGTTCGGCACGGGCAGCTGGGGTACCGCGTTCGCTGCGGTGCTTGCCGACACCGGATGCCAGGTCCGGATGTGGGGTCGGCGGGCCGAGCTGGTCGAGCAGATCAACCAGTCCCACGTCAACGGCGACTATCTGCCCGATCTTGTGCTACCAGAGGCAATCTCGGCGACGACCGACCCGCAGGAGGCCATGGACGACGTCGATATCGTCGTCCTGGCGCTCCCGTCACAGACCCTGCGGGCCAACCTGACCCAGTGGGCCGGCCTCCTGCCGCCCCGTGCGGCCGTGGTGTCCCTGATGAAGGGCGTCGAGCTGGGCACCACCATGCGGATGAGCGAGGTCATCGCCGAGGTGGCCAACGTCGGCCCGGAGCGCATCGTCGTCGTGTCAGGGCCCAACCTGGCAAGGGAGATCGCGGCCAAACAACCCGCAGCCTCGGTCGTGGCATGTGTCGATGAGTCGATGGCCGAACGTGTGGCGATGGCCTGCGCCGCGTCGTACTTCCGCCCGTACACGAACACCGACGTCGTGGGCACCGAGCTGGGTGGTGCGGTCAAGAACGTCATCGCCCTCGCCGTCGGCATGGCTGAGGGTATGGGGATGGGTGACAACACCAAGTCCACGATCATCACCCGGGGGCTGGCTGAGACCTTGCGCCTGGGTGTGGCCCTCGGGGCCGATCCGGCCACCTTCTCCGGTCTGGCCGGTGTTGGTGACCTGATTGCCACGTGTATGTCGCCGCTGTCGCGCAACCACATCTTCGGGGTGAACCTCGGCCGCGGTATGACCGTCGCAGAGGTGGTGTCAATGACCAGCCAGACGGCTGAGGGTGTGAAGTCCTGTCAGTCCATCCTGGAGCTGGCCCAGCATCACGGCATTGATGTCCCGATCATCGAGAATGTTGCAGCCGTGGTGCACGAGGGCCGCAAACCAAGACGTGTCGCCGACATGTTGATGGCCCGGGCCCGCAAGACCGAGAAGACCTAACGGCCGCGTCAGGCGATCAGCCGGACGGGACCACGTGGGCAAGGGCTGCCTCAAGATCGCGCCAGAGATCCTCGACGTCCTCGACCCCGACACTGAGGCGCAGCAGGTTGTCCGGGACGGTGGGCGGTTCGGCTGAGTGCCGGCGACGGCGTTCGATCAGCGACTCGACGCCGCCCAGGCTGGTCGCATGGGTCCACAGCCGGACCTGTGCGGCAACGCCCTCGGCCCCCTGCAGACCACCATGGACCTCGATCGCGATGATCGAGCCGAAGCCCGGATAGCGCAGCCGTTGCACGCCGGGATGGCCCTGCAGCCGAGCGGCCAGCACGGCTGCGTTGGCACTGGAACGCTCAACCCGCAGGTGCATGGTCCGCATCCCTCGAAGCGCCAGCCAGGTCTCCATCGGACCCGCGATAGCGCCGTGGAGCAGTCGGTGCAGGGCGAGAGCCTGCTGGAACCTTCGCCCACCTTCGGATCTGGCCGTGACCGTGGCGCCCAGAATCACGTCCGAGTGCCCGGCGATGTACTTGGTTACCGAGTGGACCACCACGTCGGCACCCATCGACAACGGCTGCTGAACCAGCGGAGTGGCAAAGGTGTTGTCGCACATCGTGACTGCGCCGACAGCGTGGGCAGCCTCGAAGATGGCCGGCAGGTCTGCGACCTCGAGCATCGGGTTGGTGGGAGACTCGGCCCACAGGACGTCGGCCCCCTGCAGCGCTGCAACCACAGCCGCTGTGTCGGAGACGTCGACCCGACGCACGATCGCCACTGCGTCCTTCTCCAAGGACGCCAAGAGGGCGCCCGTGCCGCTGTACGCATGAGTGGGCGCCACGATGATCGCCCCCCTGGGCGCCAGGGACAGGGCTGCCGCGATGGCCGCCATGCCGGAGGAGAAGACCAGCGCTGAACCGCCCTCCAGCGCGCCGAGGGCCTCCTCGAACGCGGTCCACGTCGGGTTTCCGTCGCGCGCGTAGCCGACCGGCCCGTCAGCCACATAGGTCGAGGAGAACTCCAGCGGGGCGTTGAGGCCGGCTCCCGGAAGGCGTGGCTGTCGCCCGGCCGCGACCACAATCGAGGCGGGGGCGAGTCCTTCGTCATGGTTATCCACCTGCTCAGGGTAGGGGCAAGGGTGTCCGGGCCAGACCAGTGGCGCACGGCTTTGGCGGCCGGTCCCTTCTCGGGCGATAGGGTCACAGGCGATGACCGACACCGACCAGCCCAGCCCAGAGTCCGCCGAGGCTTCGCCGCGCGAGCCGACTGAAGTCCGCAAACCCAGAGTGGCAATCGTCTTCGGCGGACGCTCGTCCGAGCACGCCGTGTCCTGTGCCACCGCTGCCGGGGTGATGCAGGCGATCGACCGTGACGTCTACGAGATTCTCCCGATCGGCATTGCCAAGGACGGTCGTTGGGTCGTGGCGTCCGAAGAGACCGGGACGCTCGAGCTCTCACCCGGGCACGTCCCTGAGGTCGATGCCTCCGGCGCCACCGTGCTGGTCCCGCTGAGCACCACCGAACGCTCACTCCGCGTCCTGGAGCCGGACGCCCCGCCCAGGGCCCTGGGCGAGGTGGACGTGGTGTTTCCGTTGTTGCACGGACCTTTTGGCGAAGACGGCACGATTCAAGGTCTCCTGGAACTGGCTGACATCCGATACGTCGGGTCGGGCGTGCTTGCCTCTGCGGTGATGATGGACAAGCACTACATGAAGGTTGTCTTTGCCGGGCACGGTCTGCCGATCGGTCCGTACGTGGTGGTCACCGACCGGGAATGGAAGCGTGACCCGGCTGCGTCGATGGATGCCGTGGCGTCACTGGGCTGGCCCGTCTTCGTCAAGCCGGCCCGCGCCGGATCGAGCATGGGTATCACGAAGGTGTCCGGACCCGAGGGCTTGCAGGCAGCCATCGAGTTCGCCCGCGAGCACGACCCCAAGGTGGTCGTCGAGGCGGCCATCGTTGGACGAGAGATCGAGTGCGGGGTGCTGCAGGGTCGTGACGGCGCTGCTACCCGGGCGAGCGAGGTCGGGGAGATCGAGGTCCTCCGGGGTCACGAGTTCTACGACTTCGAGGCCAAGTACCTGGCAGAGTCCGATGTCGTGCTCTCCTGTCCTGCAAAGGTGCCCGATTCCGTGGCCGACGAGATACGTCGTATCTCTGTCGCAGCGTTTGAGGCTGCCGGCTGCGAGGGGCTCGCCCGGGTGGACTGCTTCTACACCGAGCATGGCGACGTGATTCTCAACGAGATCAACACCATGCCGGGCTTCACCCCGTTGTCCATGTACCCCCGGGTGTGGGCGGCGTCCGGGCTCGACTATCCACATCTGATCGATGAGCTGATCCAGTTGGCGCTGGCTCGGCGTACGGGCCTTCGCTGATCCGTCACTGGCAGTGTCGCTGGCCCTGTGGGATGGCGGCCGCGGCCTGACCGAACGCGGGAAGCAGCAGCGGCTCGGGTTTGTACGCGCTGGGGACCAGGATCTCTATCGCCGGTGAGCGACCGTAGGTCGTGAACCGCACACCATCGGTGAGCTGATGGGCGACCCAGTCGATGCCGCTGACATCAAGACACTGATCTGTGGTGGGCCCGATCGGGGGCAGCCCGCAGCGGGCAATGACTGCCGGATCGCCCCAGGCGCGAACAGCAGCCGAGGACGATGACGTCGTTCGGGCCGACTGCCCGGCAACCTTCTGGGGCCAGTGGGCCGAAGCCGACCGACAGGCCGCCGATCCAGCTTGGCCCGGGTCTGTCACGTCAATGGACGAGCACCCAAGCAGTCCCCCCAGGAGCAGCACCGAACCGAGGCACGCTGACAGATGCGCACCGCGGTGGGTGGTACCGCGGCGCGTGGTGGCGCGGTGCATGCTGTCTGGCTCAGACGTGCACGATCGTGCACGTCAGGGTGCGGGTGATGCCCGGGACGTCCTGGATCTTGGCGATGACCAGCTTGCCGAGGTCGTCGACCGTTCGGGCCTCGACGCGGGCGATGACGTCGTAGGGGCCGGTGACGTCCTCGGCCACGGTGACGCCGGAAATCCCTGCGATCGACTCGGCGACCTTTGCCGCCTTTCCCACTTCGGTCTGAATCAGAACGTAGGCCTGGACCACCACGACGCCTCCAAGAGAACATGATCGGAGCGCTTCACCCCGAAATGAACGGTATTGCCCGACCACGCCCTGCATGGACCCGGTTCAGCAGACGCTACCGTGCGAATGCAGGAATCGTCCTACTGGGAGGGCATATGTTGCAGGAACGCGCGCACGGAGCTGGGCTCACTCTGGCTGACGTCGGCGAGGATGGGATCTTGTCCGTAATCTTCCCTCTGCTGCCTGGCGGACCCGGGGTCCTCATCGGGCCCGGTGACGACACCGCCATGCTCAGCACCCCTGGCGGGTCAGTGCTGGCTACGACCGATGCGATGGTGCGGGGTCGTGACTGGCTCGACCAGTGGTCCAGCGGTGCGGATGTGGGTGCCAAGACGGTGGCTCAGAACATCGCCGATATTGCCGCGATGGGAGGTGTGCCGAGCGGTCTGCTGGTGACCCTGATCGCGGATCCGCGCACCTCGCTGGCATGGGTCCGGGACTTCACCCAGGGGTTGGCCCAGGCCGCGGGCGAGGCTGGCGTGCCCGTGCTGGGCGGTGATCTCTCGTCGGCGCCCGAGGGGACTCTCGTGGTGTCGGTGACAGCATTGGGGTCGTGCGAAGGCGGCGAGCCGGTACGCCGCTGCGGGGCGCAGGCCGGCGACGTCCTTGCCGTGTGCGGCAGTCTGGGTCACTCCGCCGCAGGCTTGTTGTTGTTGCAGCGTGGCCGCAGCGAACTCGCACCGGAGCTGGCGGACTATCACCGCCGGCCCACGCCGCCCCACCAACAGGGGCCCGCCGCGGCTCGGGCCGGAGCCACGGCCATGCTGGACATCAGCGACGGTCTGGGCCGTGACGCGGGCCGCCTCGCGCGGGCGAGCGGGGTCAGGATCGTGATCGACGAGGCGCTTCTGGGCGATGACGTCGCCCAGCTGCAACACGTTCTCAGTGGTGAGGACGCGTGGCGTTGCGTGAGCGAAGGTGGCGAGGAGCATTCACTGCTCGCATGTTTCCCCCCCGGAGCAGGACTGCCCGATGGTTGGCGCAGGATCGGGGATGTGGTGGCCGGTTCGGGCGTGCTGCTGCGCGGCGTGCTGGTGATGGGCGGCGGCTGGGATCACTTCGGAGGGTGAGGCCTCGGTGCAGGCTGCTCTGAGCGCGGGGACGAGCCAGAGACGGACACCTGAGCAACGCCGCCCCGGTCGGTCAGTGGTGGAGGAGCATCCAGAACGCGAGGCGCCGGCCATGGTCCTGGCCGAGCGCGAACCGCAGCCGCGCGACGCGATCCCGCAGGTCGGCGGGTCCGGATCGGCGATCCTCACCGTGCACAACCCGACCGCGGCGCCCTCTGCAGCAGCGAGAGTGACCTGGTGCAGGTTGGCGCGGCTCATGGTGTTGTCCGCGTCCAGCAGCTCGGGCAGGGCCGCGCCCGGCACCGGGTACTACGAAGCCGACCTCCTCGTGGAGATCGGCTTCGAAAGCATTCCTGGAGACAGTGCACTGGGCAGTGCCTCCACGTGCTAGCGCTTGACCTTGCCGGCCTTGAGGCACGAAGTGCAGACATTGAGACGCTTCGGGGTTACACCCTTTACGCCGACCAGAGCCTTGATCCGCTGGATGTTCGGGTTCCAGCGGCGGTTGGTGCGCCGGTGCGAGTGCGAGATGTTGTGACCGAAGCTCGGTCTTTTGCCGCAGACGTCGCAGTTGGCAGCCACGGTTTCTCCTGAGTTTCGATGGGGTGCTGAGGTTGTTGCCATGAACGGGGTGTTGCCACAAATAAGGTGTTGTCATGAACACATCAAAGGCCCCGAGGCATGCGGACAGAACGCGCTAACCAAGGGAACCGGTCAATCGTAGCCGAGTCGGTGGTCTGGGCCAAAATGGGTAGGTCGGCAGGTACTGACCTACCCTCGATCCAGGCGCGGGCGCGCCATAGCCTCACGGCAGACAGGAGTCGGTGCCAGTGAACGGGGACAGTGGTCGGCTCCAGCGGCTGGATGCCCATGCGGCCCGGCGCTGGGCCCTGGCCACACGTTCGGCGTTCGCCGCCCACCGGGCCGAGATCGACGACCTGAACGTCTTTCCGGTGCCCGACGGCGACACCGGCACGAACCTCTACATCACGCTGGACTCTGCCCTCGAAGCAGCCCGAGGCCGGCACGAGCCGTTGCCGGACCCGGGCTTTGCTAGGACGTTGGCCGATGATGCCGCGACGCTGGCCCGGGCTACCCTGCTCGCCGCCCGAGGCAACTCAGGGGTCATCCTCAGCCAGCTGGTCCGGGGCCTGAGTGAGGTCATCGCCGAGGCGGCCACCTCGGCTTCCGGTGTGGAGGGCATGGACGGCATGGACGGGCCGACGCTGGCACGGGCAGTGCGCCGGGCCAGCGACCGTGCCTACGCCAGCGTGACGCGTCCGGTCGAGGGGACGATCCTGTCGGTGGCGGCTGGTGCCGCCGATGGCGCCGAGCGGGCCGCGGCAGCGGGCTCCGACCTGTATACCGTCGCCCATGCCGCCCTGGCTGCCGCGAGGGTGGCGCTGGCGGCCACCACGGCGCAGCTACCGGTTCTGGCACGTGCCGGGGTGGTTGATGCCGGCGGCCTGGGCTACGTCCTTGTTCTTGAGGCCCTCGAGCTGGTCGTCGCCGGTAGGGCGGCGCCCGAACGGCAACCTGAGCGCGCGGCGCTTCTTGGCCGTGGACAGCTGCGGGCAGCGGCACATGGGGTCGGTGACGGGGATGGACGCCGCGTGCTCGAGACACCGGCATACGAGGTCATGTATCTGCTCTCCGACAGCGACGAAGCAGCGGTGGCCAGGCTTCGCGCCCGACTCGATGTCCTGGGTGACTCGGTCCTGGTGGTCGGCGGCGGGGACCTCTGGAACGTCCACGTGCACGCGGACGACGTCGGGGCGGCCATTCAGGCGGGTATCGAGGCGGGGCGACCGCATCGCATCGTTGTCACCCATTTCGGCGACCAGCAACGGGCCAGAACGGCACACTCGGCGCACGGGCCGGTCGCCGTGGTGGCCTGCGCGGCCGGGGAGGGCCTGGCCAGGGTGTTCCGCGAATCCGGCGCGGTGTCCGTGTTCAACGTACCGGGCCGGCGTGCCTCCGCGGGCCAGCTGCTGGACGCCATCCGCTCCGCCGGCGCGCGATGCGTGATCGTCCTGCCCAACGAGAGTGACACTCAGCTTGCGGCGGAGGCGGCAGCCTCGGCAGCCGCCGAGGCCGGTCTCGAGGTGCACGTCGTGCGATCCCGATCGGCGGCACAGGGCATCGCGGCGCTCGCCGTCTTCGAGCCCACCGCCAGCGGTCGGGACAACCTGATCGCCATGAGCGGGGCCGCTGCCGCAACGCGATGCGGAGCGGTCACGGTGGCCAGCCAGGAGTCGCTGACCAGTGCCGGATGGTGCCATCGCGGCGACGTCCTGGGCGCTGTCGAGGGGGATGTCGTTGTCGTCGGCAAGGATCTGGCCATGGTCGGCGCCGATGTGGTCGCCCGACTCCTGGCCGCAGGAGGGGAGCTGCTCACCGTGATCACTGGTGCCGGTAGTGGACCGGAGGTCTCGGCTGTGGTCGCGCAGTCGGCACGGGCCGCCCGCGGCGACGTCGAGGTCGCCATCATCGACGGCGGTCAGGCGACCTTTCCGCTGTTGTTCGGGGTTGAGTGAGGTGGCCGATCTGTCCACCCCGCTCGGCAAGGTCGTCGGCCAGCCATCGGCCAGCCCGCTGGCCAAGCACCGCGGCATCCATACCGTCGCTGATCTGCTCGATTTCGTTCCCCGCAGGTACTTCGAGCCCGGCAAGCTGACCGACCTGTCCAGCCTGGTCGAAGGAGAGGACGTGACAGTGGTGGCCCGGGTGGACCGCGCCACCACCCGTGCGATGCGTCAGCGCAAGGGCAAGATGCTCAACGTGACCATCACCGATGGCACCCATGAGCTCGACCTGACCTTCTTCAGCGCCTACGGCCACGAGGGCAGGCTGGTCCCGGGAGCGCTGGGCCTGTTCGCGGGCACGGTCGGGCGCTACCACCAGACATGGCAGCTGACCCACCCGGACTACCAGATCTTCGAAGAGCAGGAGGCGCAGGCGGCAGTTGAGCAGTACACGGGCAACCTGATCCCGATCTACCTGCCGGCGGGCAAGCAGATGCCGTCGTGGAAGGTCCGCAGCGTTGCCCAGATCGTCCTGGCCTCACTGGGGGAGATTCCCGATCACGTGCCGCCCGACGTCCGCAAACGGCGCGGCCTGGTCGACATCGTCTCGATGTACCGCCTGCTGCACCAGCCCGGCACGGACAAGGACGTGTCGCGGGCCAGGTACCGACGCAAGTACGACGAGGCCTTCACGATCCAGACGGTCCTCGCCCAACGCCGGATGGCCGGACAAGGGCTGCGCACGACTGCGCGGGTGCCGCGTCCCGGGGGGCTACTGGAAGCCTTCGACGCCCGTATGCCGTTCGAGCTCACCGCCGGTCAGCAGGAGGTCAGTGCCGAGATCGCCAAGGACCTGGCCTGCGAGCATCCCATGCACCGGTTGCTGCAGGGCGAGGTCGGCTCGGGCAAGACCGTCGTGGCACTGCGGGCGATGCTGTCGGTGATCGACTCCGGCGGACAGGCCGCGCTGCTGGCACCCACCGAAGTCCTTGCCTCACAACACTTCCGGTCGATCACCTCGCTGCTCGGCGACCTTGCCGAGGGCGGCCTGCTGGGTGGTAGCGAGATCGGCACCCAGGTGACCCTGCTGACTGGCAGCCAGCTCACCGGCGTACGGCGCAAGTCCTTGCTCGACGCGGCATCGGGTCAGGCAGGCATCGTCATCGGCACCCATGCCCTGATCCAGGAGCACGTCCAGTTCTTCGATCTCGGGCTCGTGGTCGTCGACGAGCAGCACCGATTCGGTGTCGAGCAGCGAGACGCTCTGCGCGGCAAGGGAAAGCAACCTCCGCACGTCCTGGTGATGACCGCGACGCCGATCCCGCGGACGGTTGCCATGACCGTCTTCGGCGACATGGAGACCTCCACACTGACCGAGCTGCCCAAGGGTCGGTCGCCCATCGCGACACACGTGGTCAGCAACCCTCGTTGGTTTCAGCGAACGTGGGAGCGGGTCGCCGAAGAGGTCCGTGCCGGACACCAGAGCTATGTGGTGTGTCCACGGATCGGCGACACGGAGGTTGCCGGTGAACCGGCGGCCAACCCCGGGCAGTGGTCGGACGAGGACGTGGAGGTCGCCTTCACCGTCGATGAGTCGGCGCCGGCACCGACCCGCGAGCTGCGCAGTGTCCTGGACGTGGAAGCTGAGCTGAGGGACAACCCTGCTCTGGCGGGCCTTCGCATGGCGATCCTGCACGGTCGGATGGCCGCCGACGACAAGGACGAGGTCATGCGGGGCTTCGCTGAGGGCAGCATCGACATTCTTGTGGCCACGACCGTGATCGAGGTGGGCGTGGACGTGGCCAACGCCACCGTCATGGTCATCATGGATGCTGATCGCTTCGGGATCTCCCAGCTCCACCAGCTCAGAGGCCGCGTGGGACGCGGCACGTCGCCCGGCTTGTGCCTGCTGGTCACCGAGACCGAGTCCGAGATGGTCCAGCAGCGGTTGCTCAGCGTCGCAGCCACGAACGACGGATTCACGTTGGCCCGGCTCGACCTGGAGCAGCGCAGGGAGGGAGACGTTCTCGGGGCCCGGCAGAGCGGCGGTAAGTCACAGCTGCGGCTCCTGCGACTGCTGCGCGACGAGGATCTGATCCTGGCGGCGCACGAGGACGCGTTCGCCATCGTCGGAGCCGATCCCGGCCTCGAACAGCACCCCACGTTGCGCGGCGTCATCGCCTCCGCCCTGGACGACGAGCAGGCCGCCTATCTGGAGCGCGGGTGAGGGGCCGGTGACACGCATCATCTCGGGGCTCGCGGGTGGCCGCCGGATCAGCACACCGCCCGGGGGCGCCACGCGCCCGACCAGCGAACGGGGGCGCGAGGCGCTGTTCTCACGACTCGAGCACCTGGACGTGGTGCACCAGGCGAAGGTCCTGGACCTGTATGCCGGGTCGGGGGCACTTGGGCTCGAAGCGGCAAGCCGCGGAGCCTTCAGCGTCCTGCTGGTCGAGTCCGACTGGGCTGCCGTGGCCACGATACGCAAGAACGTCGCCAAGCTGGCTCTGCCCGGGGTCAGTGTCCGGGCCGACACCGTTGAGCGGGCACTGCTGGCCGGTCCCGGCGGGCAGGATGCGCGCTGCGACCTGGTCCTGGCCGACCCGCCGTACGACGTCACCGAGCAGGCCCTGTGTGACGTGCTCACGCTCCTGGTCACCCACCAGTGGCTCAGTGAGGACGCGTTCGTCGTGGTCGAGCGATCAGCGCGCTCCCCCGAACCTCGCTGGCCGCAGGGTCTGGATGGCGCAGGGGAGCGCCGATACGGCGATACCAAGATGTGGTTCGCCGACTTCGCCCAGCCTCGCGGCGTCGCCTGAGCCATCGACCGGCCGGCTGTGCGGACAGCCGTGCTTTGCCCGGTCGCGGCCTTCACGGTCCGCCCTTGCGTCGTCGTGCCTTCCCAACAGCCGTGACGCTCGCTGCTAGGTTCGTTTGCGTGAGCAGTCAACAACGTCGGTGCGTGTGTCCAGGGTCTTATGACCCCGTGACGATGGGCCATGTCGACGTGATCACCCGAGCCGCGGCGCTGTACGACGAAGTGGTCGTCGCCGTGCTGCACAACGACACCAAGCAAGGCACCTTCGGTCTCGACGAGCGGATGAAGCTACTCGATGCGGCACTGGCGGCGTTGCCCAATGTGCGCATCGAGGCTTTCACGGGCCGACTGCTGGTCGATATCTGTCGTGAGGCGGGCGCCCAGGCGATCGTCAAGGGGCTGCGCAGCGACACCGACTTCGCCTATGAGCTGCCCATGGCCTTGATGAACCGCCACCTGTCCGGGGTCGAGACGGTATTCCTGCCGGGCGACCCCAGGTTTGGTCATGTGTCGAGCTCGCTGATCAAAGAGGTCGCCGCCTTGGGTGGCGACATCACCGGACTCGTGCCCGCCAAGGTGCGCACGGCCCTGATGGCGCGACTCCAGAACCCGGAAGGAAGCTGACATCCCATGGACGTACACGACCGGCTCAACCAGCTCACCACGACGGTTCGGGGCGCCAAGACCATGCCGATGTCTACGTCATGTCTGGTCAACCGGGCCGAGATGCTCGACCTGCTCGAGCGGCTGCGTGAAGAGCTGCCAGCCAACCTCGATGACGCGGATGCCTTGTTGTCCGAGCGTCAGGCCGTTCTGGGCGCCGGGCGCCAGGAGGCCGAGCGCATCGTGGCGGGTGCTCGCGGCGAGCGTGAGCAGCTCATCGACCAGGCTGACGTACTGGTAGCCGCCCGGGTGCGCGCCGAGACGGTGACCACCCACGCGCGGGCCGAGTCGAGGCGGTTGTTGGCCGACGCCGACGACTACGTAGACCGCAAGCTTTCCGAGTTCGAGGTCTTGCTGAGCCAGCTCGCCTCTCAGGTGAACAACGGCCGACTCCGTCTGACCACCCGTCGTGCGGCCGATCTTGCGCATTTCCAGGAGCCAGCCCAGGCGGCAGCCCGCCAGGACGATGGGCTCCCGGACGCGCCTGCCGAATCCGGCACCCGGCCTGAGGCTGAGGCTGTCGAGGGTCAGGGGCCCGCAACGGTGGAGGTGTCCCGCTGAGTTGGTCGACCCCGCATTTGGGTGAACACCGTCCCACCCGGTAATCTGATGTGTCGATCTACGTCTTGTGTGACGTGGGTCGAGCCGTTCACACGGAATCGACGACAGACCTCCATCATCGGAAGCCATGAACCGCCTGAACCCCCGCCTGCCCCTGGTGTTTGACACTCGGGAGCTCAGTCGACGTCCAGGCTCCATGCTCGAGATGGCGCGGACCGTCCCGGCTCCGGACGACCTCGGTGACATCGACGTGATTGCCATACCTCCGGGCCAGCCCATCGAGCTGGAACTGCGGTTGGAGTCGGTCATGGAGGGCGTTCTGGTGACTGGCTCGGCACATGCCACGGCAATCGGTGCCTGCGTGCGTTGCCTGGACCCGATGACCCGCCATGTGGGGGGACATTTCCAGGAGCTGTTCGCCTACGTCGATCGTGCGACTCACCACCACGAGGTGGCGGCCGAGGACGAAGATGACGATGAGGTGTACGAGCTCGTGGGCGACCTGTTCGACCTGGAGCCCGTACTCAGGGATGCCATGGTTCCGGCCATGCCGTTCCAACCCGTATGCCGGAGCGACTGTCCGGGCTTGTGCTCTGAGTGTGGGGCGCACCTGGCTGAAGATCCAACGCACCACCATGACCAGCTTGATCCACGATGGGCGGCGTTGCAGAACATCGCGACACCTCCCGGCAACCAAGAGAAAAGGAACTGACGTGGCTGTCCCGAAGCGGAAGACGTCGCGCTCCAACACCCGTTCGCGCCGTGCGAACTGGAAAACGACCGCGACCACGCTGACCTCATGCCCGCAGTGCTCTGCCCCAAAGCAGCCGCACATCGCGTGCCCCTCCTGTGGCACCTACGCCGGACGCCACTATGGCGTCGCGGAGCGTAGCGAGCACCAGAGCTGATCCGGTAACACCCCCGCGTGAGTTCTCACTCCCCTGGCGGGGACAGCGCGTTGCAGCGGCCCGTGGATCGTCTGGCCGCCCACCTGTTCGAGGTGGTCGACGAGATGATCGACGAGCCGCTGCTTCTGCGAGCCCTGACACACCGTTCGTACGCCTATGAGCACGGCGGACTGCCCAACAACGAGCGTCTGGAGTTTCTCGGCGACTCGGTGCTGGGGCTGGTGGTCACCGACAGCTTGTATGCCGCCCACCCGGACCTGGCCGAGGGGCAGCTGGCCAAGCTGCGCGCCGCAGTTGTCAACATGCGCGCGCTGGCCGAGGTGGCCCGCACGATGGGCTTGGGTGACCACATCTTTCTGGGCAGGGGCGAGGAGAGCACTGGCGGCCGTGACAAGGCCTCGATCCTGGCCGACACCATGGAAGCCGTCATCGCCGCCGTCTATCTGTCCGGTGGTTTGCCGGCCGCCACGACGTTCGTCCACCGCCTTCTCGATCCGTTGATGGAGTCCTCTGCCAGCCTGGGCGCCGGGCTGGACTGGAAGACGAGCTTGCAGGAGCTGACCGCCTCGGGTTCGCTGGGAGTGCCCGAATACCGCGTCGCCGAGCACGGCCCGGACCACAAGAAGAGCTTCCACGCCGAGGTGAGAGTCGGTTCGGAACTCATGGGATCGGGCTCTGGAAGCAGCAAGAAGGAAGCGGAGCAGATGGCGGCCGAGGTCGCCTGGACCGAGCTGAACCGCAGGGCTCAGGCGGTTCTGTCCAGTGCCGTCGAGCCGGTTCACGCAGATACCGGCGACTTCGGGCATGACGGCGCCCAGCATCTTGCCTCCGGCGAGGTCGATCGCGTCGACGTTCAGGATGCCTGAGCTTCCCGAGGTCGAGGTCGTCCGTCGTGGACTGCAGGACCACGTCGTCGGTCGCCGGATCCAAACGGCACTCTTCACCGGTACGCGTGTTGCTCGTCGTCATCTGCCGGGACCGATCGATCTGGCAGATCGCCTGCGCGGCAATGTGGTTCATGGCGCCCAGCGGCGGGGGAAGTACCTCTGGCTGGTCCTGGAAGCACCCGACGCTCACCGGCAGGCGCTGGTCATCCATCTCGGTATGAGTGGTCAGCTCCTGGTCGAGGCGGCGAGCGCGCCGCGGCAGCCCCACCTGCATGCGAGGTTCGACTTCGCTGATCAGGGACCTCAGCTGCGTTTCGTTGACCAACGCACCTTCGGCGGCATGGCCCTCGCCGACCTGGTCCCAGATGCCCGTGTCCGAGATAGCCACGTGAAGGATGCGGGTGCCTCAAACCTGGGTTCACTGCGGCGCGCCGGGGGCGTTCCCGGCAGCATGACCCACATCGCGCTCGACCCTCTTGAACCGGCTTTCGACCAGGGCGCGGTCATCGCGAGACTGAAGGGGCGACGTACGGCGATCAAGCGATGCCTGCTGGATCAGGGACTCGTCTCGGGCATCGGCAACATCTACGCGGACGAGGCGCTGTGGCGCGTGCAGGTCCACGGCGAACGGGAAGCGGGGGCGATGTCGAAGCCGGCCCTGAGGGCGCTGATCGAGGCGGCCCGCGCCGTGATGCTTGAAGCGCTGGGCCAGGGTGGTACGAGCTTCGACGCGTTGTACGTCAACGTCAACGGCGCCAGTGGTTTCTTCGACAGATCGCTGGATGCCTATGGCCGCGAAGGCCTTCCCTGCAGGCGTTGCGGCACGCTCATCCGGCGCCAGGCATTCATGAACCGCTCGTCGTACTCCTGCCCTCGCTGCCAGCCGGCGCCCAGAGCGGCCCGCTGAGCCGGCTAGCCCTCAGCGGGGTAACGAACGCCCAGGTCGGCCCGGGCTTGGTCGATCAGCTCCAGGATGGCGATGGTGTCGGCGTGCGGAGCCACCGGGCTCTGCAGCAGCCCCTGGCGAAGACACCGCTCGACCTCCTCGATCTGAGGGCCGTATCCCTTCTCCTCGCCTTCCACCCGGGACTCGCCCTGGCCCGTGGTGACCACGAGCCGCTCAGGTTTGACGAACCACGGCTCGACCGAGATGGAGCCCAGTGTTCCGGCGATCGTGGCCCTGCCGGGCGTCCAGGCGGTCGTGGCGCAACGCATCTGGGCGGTGGCGCCCGAGGCGTAGCCCCACTGGATCGCCGCAGTGGCATCGGAGCCGGTGGGGGACAGCGTGCCGAGCACCTGCTGCGTGTCGGGACGACCCAGGAACAGCCACGCGAAGTTCATCGGATAGATGCCGAGGTCAAGCAAAGCACCTCCTCCGTTGGCCAGGTCGTACAGGCGGTGCTTCGGGTCGAAGTCCACCTCAATGCAGAAGTCGGCGTGCACTGCCACGACGTCGCCGATGAGCTCATTGCCGACTAGCTCCTGGGCCCGCAGGATCAGCGGATTGGCGCGCATCCACACGGCTTCCATGGCGAAGACCCCCTTGTCCCGGGCTGCGCTCAGCACCTGACGGGCGTCGGCGGCGTTCAGGGTCAGGGGTTTCTCGACCAGGACGGGCTTGCCGGCGGCGATCGCCATCAGCGCCTGCTCGCGGTGGAACGGGTGCGTGGTGGCGACGTAGACGATGTCGACGTCGGGATCCTCGATCACGGCCCGGTAGTTGCCGTGGCTGCGGCTGGCCCCGAAGCGTGCTGCGAACGCAGCCGCCCGGTCGCCGTCACGTGCCGCCACGGCATGCAGCACGTTGTTGCCGTGATGGAGGTCGCCAGCCATCGTTGCGGCGATACCACCGGCGCCCAGGAATCCCCATCGGATCGGACGGCCGGATGCAATGTCTGACATGTCTGCAGCCTATGTCCCGGCGCCCGTGTCCCGGCGCCCGTGTCCCGGCGCCCGTGTCCCGGCGCCCGTGTCCCGGCGCCCGTGTCCCGGCGCACGTGGGCTCGTAGGCTCAGGCTCATGGAACGCGCCACCATCTTCGTCCGAGGCCGGGTCCAGGGCGTCGGGTTCCGCTGGTGGACGCGCGCGCGGGCCCTTGAGCTGGGTCTGATCGGCTTCGCCCGCAATATGGACGACGGTCGGGTCGAGATCTGTGCCCAGGGCCCCATCGAGGCGATCGAGCGACTCCGCGTGCTGATCCAGGAGGAGCCGTCAACCACGCGCCGCCCGGGCCATGTGCAGGCGTGTGTCGTCCAGACCGGGGATCCCAGGACGGGCCTGTCCGGATTCCACGAATGGTGATCGGCTTTGGGCGTTGACCTGCCGCAGCGTCGGTGAGATTCTGTTAGGACCCCCCCGGGGCAATTGTGCGTCGGGGGCGTCCAAGTTGGTGTCCATCTCGCCCTTCGCACGCGCGAAGGATCTCCTCGGAGTTGGTATGGCGAAAGCGCTACTGGGTCAAAGGGTGTATTTCAACGATCGTCTCGTGCGGGAGAGCGATCGACTGAGGTCGCGGGTGCGCGACCTCGAGTGCATGATCGAAGATCTGCAACACGACAACGATCGGCTGCGCGCAGACCAGCCCGCACAGATCGAGGGAACCCCCCAACCCGTCTACTGAGCAAGGTGCTCACTGAGCACCATCCTCACCGAGCACCACAGGCACCGAGCACAACGGGCGCAGCGGGGGCGCCAACACTCCTGCCGGCTCGCGCTTCCCGTCTGTACCGCCCCTCGCCGGTACAGTGAGGCTGTCCACCGCCGCCCCAGAGGAGCCCATCGCTCGTGTATGTCAAGAGCCTGACCCTGCGGGGTTTCAAGTCGTTCGCGTCGGCCACCTCGCTGCGGCTCGAACCGGGCATCACCTGCATCGTGGGCCCGAACGGTTCCGGGAAGTCCAATGTCGCCGACGCCCTGGCCTGGGTCATGGGCGAACAGGGCGCCAAGAGCCTGCGCGGCGGCAAGATGGAGGACGTCATCTTCGCCGGCACCTCCTTGCGTGCTCCCCTGGGGCGCGCCGAGGTGTCTTTGACCATCGACAACACTGACGGCGCACTGCCGATCGACTACACCGAGGTCACGATCGCGCGCACGATGTTCCGCAATGGCGGCTCCGAGTACGCCATCAACGGCACGGCCTGCCGGCTGTTGGACGTCCAGGAGCTGCTCTCGGACTCCGGTATCGGCCGCGAGATGCACGTCATCGTCGGCCAGGGGCAGCTCGAAGCGATTCTGCGCGCCACTCCCGAGGAACGCCGCGGCTTCATTGAGGAGGCTGCCGGAGTCCTGAAGCATCGCAAGCGCAAGGAGCGAGCGCTGCGCAAGATGGAGACGATGGAGGCCAACCTCATCCGGGTCAATGACCTGACCGGCGAGATCCGTCGCCAGCTCGGACCGCTGGGCCGCCAGGCCGAGGCCGCGCGCAGGGCGGCCACGATCCAGGCGGAGGCGCGGGACGCACGGCTTCGGCTGCTCGCCGACGACCTGTCCCAGCTGACCAGCACCTTGGAGCAGGAGGTCGCCGACGAGACCGCCCTCATCGCCCGTCGCGCCGAGGCCGAAGAGGCCCTGAGCGCCGTTCGCTCGCGCTTGGCCGTGCTCGAGCTCGAGGCGCAGGAGTCGGCGCCGTTGCTGGCTCGTGCCCAGGAGCGCTGGTTCGCGTTGTCCTCGCTGCGTGAGCGTCTGAGTGCGACCGGTTCGCTGGCCGCCGAACGGGTCCGGCTCCTTTCCGAAGATGAGAGCGACAACGCCGACAACAGCTCCCGCGATCCCGATCTCCTGCGCGCCCAGGCCGACTCGGTGCGTCAGCAGGAGCAGGCGCTGATCGTCGAGTCCGGACAGGCCAAGGACGCCCTTGACGCGGCGGTGGCGCACCGCAGCGAGATCGAGATCGCCTTTGCCGCCGAGACCGCTCGGCTCACCCGCCTCGTGCGTGCCGCCGCAGATCGGCGCGAGGGGCTGGCCAAGCTGGCAGGCCAGGTGGGCGCACGGCGTAGCCGGATCGAGGCCGGAGAGGCCGAGATCGGCCGGCTCCAGCAGTCCGTCGAGCAGAGCCGGGCCCGCGCTGCCCGGGCCGAGGAGGAGTTTGCGGCTCTGGAAGCATCGGTGGCCGCGGACGAGGAGGGCGAAGTAGGCCTGGACACCGCCTACGAGCAGGCCGCGGCCGCGCTGGCGCTGGCCGAGGCGGAGGTGCTGGCGTGGCGCCAAGCCGAGCGGGACGCCGACAGCGACCGCTCCAGCTCCGCGGCCCGGCTTGAGGCGCTCCAGCTCAGCTTGCGGCGCAAGGATGGCGCGGCTGCGCTGCTCGCGGCCGGGGAGACGGCGCACGGGCTGATGGGTTCGGTCTCAGCCCTTCTGCAGATCAGGGCAGGACACCAGACCGGCGTTGCTGCCGCCCTCGGGTGGGCGGCGGATGCGCTGGCCGTCGACTCGGCTCAGGGGGCACAACGCGCCATCGCGACCTTGCGCGAGCAGGACGCCGGTCGGGCAGGTCTGATCGTGGCGGCCACCGCTGCCTCGGTCGACGTGTCCAGCTGGCCGGGACTGAGCGGGGGCGCGGTGTGGGCTCGAGATGTGGTGACCTGTCCGGACAGTGTCCGACCGGCGGTCGAGCAGCTGCTGGATCGCGTCGCCCTGGTTGAGGATCCCGGCACTGCCATGGATCTGGTCGCCCGCGCTCAGGGGATCACGGCGGTAACCCCCGACGGGGACGTCTTCGCCCCGGGCTCTGTGCGTGGCGGCAGCGCGTCTGCGCCCAGCCTGATCGAGATTCAGGCCGCCGTCGATGAGACCCAGGACAAGGTCCAGGAGGCGGTCCGGGCCCGCGAGCAGGCCAGGTTCGCCCTGGCGAGCACAAACCAGCGAGTCGCCACGGCCAGCGAATCGGTGGAGGCCGCCCTGGAGCGTCTGCACGAGTCCGACGCCAGGATGGCTGCGGTCGCCGAGCGGCTGGGCCAGCTCGGCGCCGCGGTCCGCGCCGGGCGCGGCGAGGCCGAGCGCATCGAGCGGGCGATCGCTGCGGCCGAGACGGCCCTGGGCAGCGACCGCGCCGAGCACCTCGCCCTCAGCGAGCGGCTGGAGGCAGCCAGTGCCGAACCGGGCGAGCAAGACCCCTCCAGCCAGGAACGTGACCGCCTGGAGGCCGGCGCCACCCAGGCCCGCGCTGCCGAGACCGAGCTACGTCTGACGCTGCGCACCCGTGAGGAACGGGCGCGCGCCATGTTGGCACGGGCCGAGTCCCTGGAGGCGGCCGCGCGTTCCGAGCTGGCAGCCCGCGAGCGGGCGGCCGCGCGCCGCGAGCGTCGCCAGCGCGAGGCCACGGTGGCCGATGCGGTCCGCAGCGGTGCGGCATACGCGGTGCAGTGGGTGACTCGAGCGCTGACCCAGGGGACCGCGGAGCGGGCCAGCGCCGAACAGGGGCGAACCGAGCGAGAGGCTGCGCTGACGATCGTGCGGCGCGAGATCGGTGCGTTGGGCGACGAGCTGGGCGACCTCACCAACCTGGTGCATCGCGACGAGGTGGCACGCACCCAGCAACGCCTGCGAATCGAGGCGTTGCAGGTCAAGGCGCTCGAGGAGCTTGGCATCGACCCGCAGGTCCTAGTGCAGGACTTCGGCCCCCACCAGATGGTGCCGGTGATCGCCGACATCGATGCGAGCTCTGAGGACTCTGGGACTGTCAGTGATGAGGTCGCGGCTGTTCCGTACGTGCGCGAGGCCCAGGCCAAACGCTTGCGCTCCGCTGAGCGCAAGCTCTCCACACTGGGTCGGGTCAACCCGCTGGCGTTGGAGGAGTATGCCGCCCTGGAGGAACGTCACAAGTTCCTGACTGAGCAGCTCGAGGACCTCAAGAACTCCAAACGCGATCTCCTGGACATCGTCCGTGAGGTCGACGAGCGTGTCGAGAAGGTCTTCACCGAGGCCTACTGGGACACCGCAGCCGAGTTCGAGGCTGTCTTCGGCCGGCTGTTCCCCGGGGGTGAGGGGCGACTCGTCCTCACCGATCCCGACAACATGCTCACCAGCGGGATCGAGATCGAGGCGCGTCCTCCGGGCAAGAAGATCAAGCGGCTCTCGCTGCTGTCCGGCGGCGAGCGTTCACTGGTGGCCGTAGGGCTGCTCGTGGCCATCTTCAAGGCGCGGCCCAGCCCGTTCTACATCCTGGACGAGGTCGAGGCCTCGCTGGATGACGCCAACCTGGGCCGGTTGATCACCCTGTTCGAGGAGTTGCGCGCCTCCAGTCAGCTGATTGTCATCACCCACCAGAAACGCACGATGGAGATCGCCGACGCCCTGTATGGCGTCACGATGCGCGGCGACGGTGTCAGCACTGTGGTGTCCCAGCGGATCCGGGACCTTCAGAGAGCCTGAGGTGGCCTTGCCCATGAGACGTGCGTCGCACTAGCGCCATACCGCGGCGCGCCGGTTGTTCACGGACGTGTTCTTGGGGCACGATGGTTATATGTTTGTGCTCGAAATTGGAATGCTTCTGAGCGTCGTCCTCGCCGTGGTGGTTGTGTGCGTGGTCGCGGTTCCCGCGCGCCGCGAGGGCCGTGGCATGCTGACGCCCAAGGGGGAAGACATGGTGTCCATGGTGCGGGAGAAGACCGGCGAGGCTTTGGGGGCCGCACGCGAGAAGACCGGCGAGGCTTTGGAGGCCGCACGCGACAAGGTGTCCGACGTCACCAGGGTCAGCGAAGACTGAACCTGCACGCAGGCCATGACCGTTCTCTGCTTTGGCCATCTCGCAAGGACCCACAGGTCACCCCGGCCGGCGAACCGGGGCTGATGTGAAGGTCGATGGGTTCGGCGCCGTCACCAAGAGGGTCGTTGGTCCCTGGTGGGCGTACTCCTGAGGGTGCCTGGGTCGAGATGTCCGGGCGTGCACCCCGGGCGAAAGAGGTAGTCATGGCCACGACTGGGGACCGGACCGCCGGCGCGACCTCCGACCAGCGGCGGTGGCCCCGACGGGTGGCACAGGTCAGCGCAGCGATGTTGATCGCCGGTGCCGCGATCAACGCCATCCTGGCCGCGGCTGCGCCGCAGGCCTATGCCGACCTCGGCACCTGGACGGCAGGCCCGGAGCCCCTCCAACAGCTGTGGGCGGCAACGATGGGCGAGCACCCGCGGGTCTGGGTGCCGATCATCGGAGTCGGCTACGAGGCGGCCGCCGGGCTGCTCGCCCTGTCCGGGGACCGAAATCGTGCTCTGGCCGGGCTGGTCGGCATCGCGGCGTTCGCCGTCGGCCTGCTGGTCAAGGGTCTGTGGCTTTGGGCTCTGCCGTGGCTGATCATCCTGGTCCCCGCAATCGCGGGGACGGTCCGTTCGCCGCGACTGCAGATCTGACCTGCACGTCCTGGCTGGTGTCTTCCCCGTTGCCGGGGCCCTACCCGAATGGCCTCAGGGCTTCTTCACCCCGGCTGAGCATCCACGGCAGAGGGACGCAGTCCTGGCGGGGGCGCCCTGAGCAGATCCCGGCGACGCCCGCCCCTGTCGCGAAGAGCCGCCGTCGAGGTGCCGCCCGAGTCCTTGTCGCCGGCCGGCAGGACATGGCTGGTCCAAACCACCGGCGACCTCATCATCATCGTGCTGACCCGGGCGATGTTCGAAACGGCACCGGCCCCCACAGGAGCATCGCGACGTCCAGGAAGAGGGGTACGTGGCGCTGCGCCGGCTCACGGATCTGGAACAATCACCAACTGTGACCCAATCCCAGGTACTCATCGCCATCGCGGTTGTCATCGTCCTCGCGGGGATCGCCCTGCTGTTCGGGCTGCAACGGGGCCGCGGCGGCACAGGCAAGACCATCCCGCCGGGGACGCCTCCACCGCAGGCCCACGGAGGTTCGGGCTCTGAGGCCGAAGAGTCCTCGGCCGGTCCGGACGACGGCCCGACCGTCACCACCCTGGAGCCTGATGTCATCCAGGAGCCCGCTGCCGCACCCTCGATCGAGCGGCCCGAGTCGGCCACCGGCCGCCTGCAGCGTCTTCGGGCCCGGCTGGCGCGTTCGAACACGGTCCTGGGCAAGGGGCTGCTGTCCCTGTTGTCCAGCGGGGGACTGGACGAGCAGGCCTGGGAGGACGTCGAGGACACGCTGCTCAGCTCGGACCTGGGTGTCGAGGCAACCAGAGAGCTGGTCGACTCGCTGCGGGCCCGGGTCACCATCGAAGGGGTACGTGACCAGGAGACGGTTCGCGGCTGGTTGCGCGAGGATCTGCTCAGGCTCGTTGATCGCTCGATGGATCGCTCCATCGCCTCGTCCCGGGTGCAGGGTCGCCCAGCGGTGGTCATGGTGGTCGGGGTCAACGGGACAGGCAAGACCACCACGGTCGGCAAGCTGGCGCGCGTCCTGGTGGCTCAGGACAAGGACGTCGTCCTGGGTGCCGCGGACACCTTCCGCGCTGCCGCGGCTGACCAGCTGCAGACCTGGGGCGAGCGCGTGGGCGTGCCCACGATCCGCTCCGAACGAGACGGCGCAGACCCCGCCTCCGTCGCCTTCGACGCCGTCAAAGCCGCGGTTGAGATGGAGGCCGACGTGGTCCTGATCGACACCGCCGGCCGTTTGCACAACAAGGTCGGACTCATGGACGAGCTCAGCAAGGTCAAGCGGGTCGTGGAGAAACAGAGCCCGATCGATGAGGTTCTGCTGGTTCTGGACGCTACGACGGGACAGAACGGTCTGCGTCAGGCAGAGGTCTTCGGCGAGGTCGTCAATGTCACCGGCATCGTGCTGACCAAGCTCGACGGGACGGCCAAGGGCGGCATCGTCGTGGCCGTTCAGCGCAAGCTCGGCGTCCCGGTCAAGCTGGTCGGTCTCGGGGAGGGCCCCGACGACCTGGCCCCCTTCGACCCGGAGGCCTTCGTGGACGCACTCATCTCCTGACCCGTGCACGAGACGCCAGCCCAGGAGGTCCTCCAGGGTGGCAACACCAGTGTCGTGGTGCGGGTTGGTGACCGCGTGCGTCGCCCGACGGGCCACTGGACCCCTGCTGGATGCACGCGTGGCTCAGATGACCAAGCATGGCGATGACCTCGAAGCGATGGCGGTTGTCGACCCGGCGTTCGCCCGGCTGGTCGACCGGGGCGTCTCCGGCAGCGCCGGCTCGACCCCGAGTGGGTCATCGACACCGAAGGGTTGCTCAGCGCGGCGGTTCGTGCGGGTGCTGGAGCGCCCAACGGATGACGCCGGTGGCGGCGCCACCCAGCGGCAGCGCGATAGCACGCTCGGCCGGCGGCAGCTGGGGTAGGGCCAGGTGTCGGCGTGCCCACGGAGGCAGAAGGGCGACCGCGGCGCCTGCCAGTGCGCCGTATCCCGGTCGGGCACTCCAGGGCAGCGGTGGGTGGACCAGCAGGAAGCGGGCCGCGCCCTTGGCCGCCGGCGTGCCCACGAGCTCGGGCCGGTGGGACTCGATCGCGTCGTCGAGCTCGGCAACGGTCGTTGGCAGGTCGATGACGCCGAGTCTGGTCGCCACGACACATGACTGGGCCACGTAGACGTCTGCCTCGGCGGCGCTCAGGGGAGTCACTGCGTACCGTTGGTGGGTCCGCAGGAAGCTGTCGGCCTCGGCGATGTGAACCCATTTCAGCAGGTGCGGGTCGCTGGCGGCGTACAAACGGCCACGCGAGTCCGGCCCCGCACACGCTGGTGGATCCCACGGATCGCCTCGATCAGGGGCTCGGCGTCCCCGATGGTGCCGAACGTCGTGGTTGCCAGAAACGTGCTCGTGCGCTGCAGCCGCCCCCAGGGGTCGCCCTTGTAGCCCGAGTGTCCGGCGACGCCCGCCATGGCCAGTGGGTGCAGGGACTGGAGCAACAGTGCCCGGATGCCCGCGACGAACATCGAGGCAGCGGCGTGCACCCGCCAGATCGGGTCCGACGACGTGAACCAGCGTTCGCCCGCCTTGTCCCAGATCAGCGCAGCCTTCGCCGCGTTGTCCTGCCCGGCAACCCGGTCGCGCAGCGCAATGGCGACGCTGCGGCGCAACCGGTCGTGCAGCGGTCGTCCAGCGTCGACCAGTCGTGAGGTGGCCGAGGTCATCGGTGATCTAGGGAGGAACCCCTTCCTACTCGGGTCGTTTCTGGTTGGCGATGTAGTCCTTGACGATGGTGAGTGGTGCTCCACCGCACGATCCAGTGACGTATGACGGCGACCAGAACCTGCCGTGCATCGCAGCCCTGTTGATCCTGCCAACGAAGTCCTGCCGCAGCCGCCGCGAAGAGACGCCCTTGAGGGAGTTGACCAGGTGGGAAAGCGCCACCTTCGGCCGGTACTGCACGAGCAGGTGCGTCCAAGCGCCCTGGTGCCTTCTTGTAGCACAGTCCGCGGCAGCGGGAAGTTACGTGATGCTTACCCGGCAGGGCCATTTCTAACACGGATGTAACAAACGGCAGCACGATCGGTAACCGTTGCCCGTAAAAATCTCCCTCATGACAATTGACACCGGCGACACCGCCTGGGTTCTCGCAAGTGCCGCTCTGGTGCTTCTGATGACACCGGGCCTAGCCCTCTTCTACGGCGGGATGGTCAGGGCCAAAAGCGTCCTGAACATGATGATGATGAGTTTCGGAGCGATGGCGACGATCGGTGTCACCTGGGTTCTCTGGGGCTATAGCGAGGCGTTCGGCAACTCCTGGCATGGGTTGATCGGTAACCCGTTCCAGCACTTCGGCCTGAGCAACCTCCTCAGCGGCGACGCGGCCATTTTTGGGTACCACGCCGCCGCAAAGGGGATCCCGGCCCACGGCGGCATCCCTGCGCTCGCGTTCGTGGCCTTCCAGGCAGTGTTCGCCATCATCACGGTGGCCCTGATCAGCGGTGCGATCGCCGACCGCGCGAAGTACTCGACCTGGCTGGTCTTCACCGTCGTGTGGGCGACCATCGTCTACTTCCCCGTCGCGAACTGGGTCTTCGCCTTCGACGGCTACGCAGCCGCCAAGGGTGGCTGGATCGCCAACTCGCTCAAGACGATTGACTTCGCCGGAGGCACCGCAGTCCACATCAACGCCGGCGCCGCCGGCTTGGCCTTGGCCCTGATCCTCGGCAAACGTGTCGGTTTCGCCAAGGACCCGATGCGACCGCACAACATGACCATGGTCATGCTCGGAGCCGCGCTCCTGTGGTTCGGCTGGTTCGGGTTCAACGCCGGCTCGGCCCTGGGTGCCAACAACACCGCAGCAGTGGCCTGGGTCAACACCTTTGCAGCCACCGCTGCGGCGTGCCTCGGGTGGCTGGCCACGGAGCGGATCCGTAACGGTCACGCGACGTCGCTGGGTGCCGCATCCGGCATCGTGGCCGGTCTGGTGGCCATCACCCCGGCTTGCTCGTCGGTCACCCCCCTGGGCGCGGTGGCCATCGGCATCATCGCCGGTGTGCTGTGTGCCCTTGCCGTCGGCCTGAAGTTCCGCTTCGGGTTCGACGACAGCCTCGACGTCGTGGGTGTCCACCTCGTCGGCGGCATCGTGGGCACGCTCGCCATCGGTCTCTTCGCCTCTGCCTCCACCCCGGCGGCCGTGGACGGACTCTTCTATGGCGGAGGCTTCGACCAGCTGTGGCGTCAGGCGGTGGGAGCAGGCGCGGTGCTGCTCTACTCCTTGGTGTGCACCGGTCTGATCGGCCTGGCCCTGCACAAGACGCTAGGCTTCCGTGTCGATCGTGACGCAGAGGTATCGGGCATAGACCTCCAGGAGCACGCTGAGACGTCCTATGATCTCGGTTCAATCGGCGGTAGCGGTCTGGTCCACGCGGGAGTCGCGATGTTCGGCTCGCACAACACGGATTCGACCACTATGAATTCGACCGCCGAAGCGTCCACGCCCAACCACCAGGGAGCGTCATCATGAGACTGGTCACCGCGATCATCAAGCCCTTCAAACTCGATGAGGTCAAACAGGCGCTGGAGGCCTACGGCATCAACGGCATGACGGTCAGCGAGGCGAGCGGCTACGGACGACAGCGCGGACACAGCGAGGTCTACCGAGGTGCCGAGTACAAGATCGACTTCGTCCCAAAGGTGCGGGTGGAGGTCGTCGTCGATGACGTGGACGCCAGCGAAGTCGTGATGGTCATCCTCAAGGCGGCCCAGACCGGACGGATCGGAGACGGCAAGATCTGGACCGTTCCGGTCGAGGACGTGGCCCGGGTGCGTACCGGCGAACGCGGCCTGGACGCGTTGTAGGAGAACGCGCCTCATGATAGGAGTGGGACAGACCGAAAGAGTGGACCTTAACCAGCAACGTCTGAATCTGGCGGGCACCCGGGGCTTCACCGCCCCGGGTGCCGGCCAGGCACGTCGCGCGGCCATGGCGGAGCTGGGCCGGCGCTGGATCCACGAGGTCTGGATCGCGGCAACCTACGGTGCCCGCATGGACGGGGTGGCCCTGGCCAGCGTCGGCAGCCTGGCCCGCGGTGACGCAGGACCGCTCAGCGACTTCGACCTGGTGTTGCTGCACGACGGCCGCTCCATGTCGGGCAAGGAGATCACGTCCCTGGCCGATCGCATCTGGTACCCGATCTGGGATGGTGGCGCCAGTCTGGACCACAGCGTCCGGACGGTTGGTGAGTGCCGCAGCGTCGCCGCCGGGGATCTGTCGGCCGCGGTCGGACTACTGGACCTCGAGCTGGTGGCCGGCGACGAGCAGGTGGTCGCGGCGGCCCGCTCAACCGTGGGGCACGACTGGCGCGCCAACGCCCGTCGCAGGCTGCCGGAGCTGGTCGAGTCACTGGAGGTACGACATCACCGCCACGGGGACCTGGCTCAGAGCATCGAACCAGACCTGAAGGAGGCGCGTGGGGGCCTGAGAGACATGTCCGTACTGCGTGCGCTGACCGCCGCCTGGCTGGCCGACCGCCCGCACGGCCAGGTCGACGCGGCATACGGCACCTTGCTGGACGCCCGAGACGCCTTGCAGGTGGTGACCGGTCGGGGTCGCGATCGTCTCGGACTGGAGGACCACGACTCGGTCGCTGCACTGCTGGGTCATCCCGATGCCGACGCGATGTTGTCGGTCGTCGGAACAGCTGCGCGCACCGTCAGCTACGCGATAGACGGGACGGTGCGTCGTGCCGCCCAGTCTCAGCGGGCGCGCACCCTGCGGGTCGGTCCACGCCGGCCGGTGTTGAAGACGTTGGGCTTCGGACTGTTCGAGCACGACGGGGAGGTGGTCCTGGGTGCCCACCTTGACCCCTCCAGAGACCCGTTGCTGGTTCTGCGAGCCGCTGTTGCCGCGGCCCGCCGCGGTCTTCCCCTGGCCCCGGCGACCCTGGCCAACCTCGCTGCGCACTCACCGGCCATGACCGCGCCGTGGAGTCCGGTTGCCCGGTCACTGTTCACCGACCTGCTTGCCGCGGGTCCCGGACTGATACCGGTGTGGGAGGGACTGGACCTCGCGGGCGTGATCGACTCGTGGCTGCCACAGTGGTCGCAGGTGCGGAGCCGACCACAGCGCAACCCCGTTCACCGGCACACGGTCGATCGGCATCTGATCGAGACGGTCGTGATGGCGACCGCCTTCCTGCCCGATGTCGAACGACCGGACCTGCTGCTGCTGGCGGCCCTGCTGCATGACATCGGCAAGATCGCCGGCGCCCACGACCACGCCGTGGTCGGAGCCCCACTAGCCGCCGCGGCGGCCCGCCGGCTGGGCCTGGACGAGCCCGAGGTCGAGGTCGTCGAGCTGCTCACCCGCGAACACCTGACCCTCATCGACCTGGCGACCCGCCGTGACCCGGCCGACCCACAGACCATCTCGGCGGTGACTGACGCGGTCGAAGGCCGCCGTGACGTGCTGGAGCTGCTTCGCGCCCTGACCGAGGCGGACGCCAGGGCGGTGGGCACTGCTGCCTGGACGGAGTGGCGCGCCGCCCTTCTGGGAGATCTCGTCGTCAACGCTCGCGCGGCCCTGGGCGAGACTGCCGGTCCGGTGGCCCCGGTTGAGCAGGTCCACGATCTCCTGACGCCTGAGGTCGTGGCCGAGGTTGCCATGGGGGAGCCTCACGTGGTGGTTCATCCGATCGGGGGCGCCTACCGCATCGACGTGTTCGACCGTGACCGCCTGGGCCTGTTCGGCGACACCGCAGGGTTGCTCGCGGCATTCGGCTTCATCGTGCGGACCGCGCGTGTGCGCACTCAGGAAGGCATCGCGGCCAACCAGTGGCAGGTCGACTCACCAAGCGGTGATGCCCCGGATGCGGCAGCGATCGCCCGTGGGCTCGCGAGCCTGCGCGATGGGGATCGCCAGCCGTTGCTCGCCCTGGGTCGCCGCAGCGTCCTCATGGCAGAACTCGTCGGGGCTCGTCCGCGTGCACAGACCCGCGCCATGGTCGTACCCCACGCCTCTGAGGACTCGACGGTGATCGAGATCCGGGCCCATGACCGCCCAGCGCTCCTGCACGAGATCGGTATGACCTTTGCGCGCGCGGGTCTGAGCGTGCACAGTGCCTACATCGCCACCTATGCCGGTCAAACCCTGGACACGTTCTATGTGAGCGAGTACGGGGGCCTGACCCTGTCTCCGGCGCGGGTCGCCCAGACGATCTCCATGCTCATGGATGCATGCGAAGCCACCACGCCAACGGGAAGATAACCTTGCTTGGTGTTCACCAGCCTGTCTGACCGACTGACCGCCACCTTCAAGAACCTGCGCGGCAAGGGACGCCTGTCCGAATCGGACGTCAACGCGACGATTCGCGATATCCGCGTCGCGCTGCTCGATGCCGACGTGGCGCTGCCCGTCGTGCGGGAGTTCACCACCGCCATTCGCGAGCGAGCCCTGGGCGCCGAGGTCAGTGGCGCCCTGAACCCGGCCCAGCAGATCGTCAAGATCGTCAACGAAGAGCTCGTGACGATCCTGGGTGGACAGACCCGCCGGGTCGAGTTTGCCAAGAACCCGCCGACCGTCATCATGCTCGCGGGTCTGCAGGGCTCCGGTAAGACCACCCTGGCCGGCAAGCTGGCCAAGTGGCTCAAGGATCAGGGTCACACCCCGATCCTGGTCGCCGCCGACCTTCAGCGGCCCAACGCCGTGACGCAGCTCCAGGTCATCGGGCAGCGGGCCGGGGTCCCGGTCTTCGCCCCCGAGCGCGGCAATGTCGCCGGTTATGACGCCGGCGCCGGTTCCGGTGATGGCACAAGGTCATTCGGTGACCCGGTCACGGTCTGCCGCCAGGGCATGGTCGAGGCCCGCACCAAACAGCACGACGTCGTCATCGTCGACACCGCCGGTCGCCTCGCCATCGACGAGAACCTCATGCAGCAGGCCGCCGACATCCGGGCAGCGATCTCGCCCGACGAGGTCCTGTTCGTCATCGACGCCATGATCGGCCAGGCGGCGGTCGACACCGCACTGGCCTTCCAGCAGGGCGTGGACTTCACCGGCGTGGTCCTGACCAAGCTCGACGGCGACGCCCGCGGTGGTGCGGCGCTGTCGGTGGCCAAGGTCACCGGCCGGCCGATCATGTTCGCCTCCACGGGTGAGACGGTCAACGACTTCGAGGTCTTCCACCCCGACCGGATGGCCTCACGCATCCTGGACATGGGTGACGTGCTGACCCTGATCGAGCAGGCTGAGAAGGCCTTCGACCACGGTGAAGCCGCGGAGATGACCCGCAAGTTCATGGAGGACGAGGACTTCACCTTCGACGACTTCCTGAACCAGATGGCGGCCATCAAGAAGATGGGCTCGCTCAAGGCGATGCTCAAGATGATGCCCGGTATGGGTCAGATGCGTGACCAGCTGGACTCCCTGGACGAGAGCGAGTTCGACCGGGTCGAGGCCATGGTGCGCTCGATGACGCCGTTCGAACGCACTCATCCCAAGCAGATCAACGGCTCACGCAGGGCCCGGATCGCCCGCGGGTCAGGGGTGACGGTGACCGAGGTGAACGGCCTGCTCGAGCGTTTCGGTCAGGCCCAGAAGATGATGCGTTCGCTGCGCCGCGGCGGCGGCTCAGGCATCCCGGGCATGCCGGCAATGCCCGGGATGGGCGGTGCAAAGAAGGCGGGAAAGGGCCAGCAACGCAAGAAGGGCAAGAGCGGCAATCCGGCCAAGCGCGCACAGGAGGAGAAGGCCGCGGCGGACAAGAGCTCCGGGGCCCGGATGGCGGCGGCCAAGAGCGCCTTCGGTATGCCCGGGGGCCCAGCCACGGGCACTGATCCCAACCCGGCCGATCCGAGCGACCCGGCCAACCTTGATCTGCCGAAGGGTTTCGAGAAGTTCCTCGGCAAGTAGGCGTCCGCCAGTACCTGAATCGACAAGCGCAGCAAGGGTTTGGTCAACCCGCGCCCGTGGGTAGCGTGACGTCCATGGCTGACACCGAGCAGATCTGGGACTTCAGCGGCCTGCGGGCCATGTTCCTGAACGGTACGCTCAAGCGCTCGCCAGAGGTGTCCAACACCGAAGGGCTCATCGAGGTGAGTGCCTCGATCATGCGGGCGCACGGGGTGGAGGTCGAGGTGCTGCGGGCCTTCGACCATGACATCGCAACCGGCGTCTATCCGGACATGACCGAGCAGGGGTGGGCGAGCGACGATTGGCCGCAGATCTGGGAGCGGGTCAAGGCTGCTCACATCCTGGTCATCGCCGGGCCGATCTGGCTGGTGACAACTCGAGCATCACCAAGCAGATCATCGAACGGCTGTATGCCCAGTCCGGCCAGCTCAACGACCAGGGCCAGTACGCCTTCTACGGCCGGGTCGGTGGGGCTCTGATCACCGGCAACCAGGACGGCGTCAAACACTGCACCATGAACATCCTGTACAGCCTGCAGCACCTGGGCTACGTCATCCCCCCTCAGGCGGACGCGGGGTGGATCGGGGACATCGGGCTGGGCCCGTCATATCTGGACGAAGGTTCGGGTGGTCCAGAGAACGACTTCACCAACCGCAACACGACCTTCATGACGTGGAACCTCCTGCACCTCGCCCGGATGATCGAGCAGGCCGGCGGCATCCCCGCATATGGCAACCAGCGCGGTGAGTGGGACCGGGGGCAGCGGTTCGGCGTCGTGCAGCCCAACCGGCAGTACCGCTGACCTGTGCCCGCTGACCGGCGTCCGCGCGGCAACTACCCGGCGGCGTGGATAGGGTCGCGTGCATGACCTCGCCGGTGTTGCACATCAAGGGAAGTGTTCTGGTCGGACCGCAGGAGGTCCGGCAGGAGCTCTGGATCGTCGGGAGCCAGATCACCTATGACAGGCCTTCGTCGGGCGCGGACGTCCAGTCCGTGACTGGCTGGGTGCTTCCAGGTCTCGTGGACGCCCATTGCCACATCGGACTCGGCGCCCATGGAGCTGTGGACGACGCCACGACCGAAGACCAGGCGGTCGCCGACCGTGACGCGGGCGCGCTGTTGCTGCGCGATGCGGGCTCTCCGGCTAACACGCGCTGGATCGACGAACGCCCGGACCTGCCACGCATCGTGCGAGCCGGCCGGCACATCGCCCGGACGCGTCGCTACATCCGCAACTACGCCCATGAGATCGAGCCGGAGGACCTGACCATGTACGTCCACCGGGAGGCGCGCGCCGGTGATGGCTGGGTCAAGCTTGTCGGCGACTGGATCGACCGGGACACCGGGGACCTCAGTCCCTGCTGGCCGCGTGAGGCACTGGCCTCGGCCATCGCTGCCGCGCACGAGGAGGGTGCCCGGGTGACCGCTCACTGCTTCGGAGAGGAGTCCCTGCGCGACTTCGCGGCGGCCGGCGTCGACTGCATCGAGCACGCCACCGGGCTGGCGCCGGACACCATCGACTCTTTCGCCGCACAAGGGATTGCCATCGTCCCGACCCTGGTGAACATTGACACCTTTGCCTCCATCGCGGCCGGCGCACAGGACAAGTACCCGGTCTACTCCGCGCACCTGCGAGACCTGCATTCCCGCCGTTACGAGACCTTCGCAGCTGCACATGACGCCGGTGTGCCCATCTATCTGGGCACCGACGCAGGGGGAGTTTTGCCGCACGGGCTGGTCGCCCAGGAGGCAGCCGAGCTGGTCAGAGCAGGGTTGAGCACCATCGAGGCGCTGACGGCCGCCAGCTGGGGTGCTCGATCGTGGCTGCACAGACCAGGTCTGCAGGAGGGCGCCGGTGCTGATCTCGTGATCTACCCGGGGGACCCGCGTGAAGATATCGGGATTCTGGCGGCACCGGAGCACATCGTCATGCGAGGCACAGTTGTCCTCTGAGCCGGCAGCCCAGTACTTCGAGCCGAAGACCCTGCATTCCAGAGGCGATCGCGTATGGATCGGCCCTGTCCACGAGCGTGACATCGCGCCATACCGGCGGGCGGTCGAGCAGTCGCGCACCCGTCTGATCAGGTGGAACCCGGTAGATCCGGACGATCTCGCCAGAGCGTTGCCACTGCAGTCTCGTGAACGTCGCACGTTCCTCATCCACGCCCTGACCCCTGAGGGCGAGCACGACATCGTGGGCAAGATCAACGTCGTCGACGCGGTGCGTGGCCGGTTCCAGTCAGCCGGCATGGGTTACGACGCCTATGACCCGTATGCCGGTCGCGGGCTCTTTTCCGAAGGGTTGCGACTGGTCCTGAACCTGGCCTTCACGCCAGAGCCTGAGGGCGGCATGGGCTTGCACCGGGTCCAGGCCAAGGTCCAGCCGGGCAACGTGCGTTCGGCTGGACTGTTGCGGTCACTGGGTTTTCAGCGTGAAGGCTTCTCCCCCCGCCTGCTCTGGTTGCCAGGTGCCGATGGCAACAACGCCTGGCGGGACCATGATTCCTACGTCGTGCTGCGAGATGAGTGGCCAGCCCAGCCCTACCCGATGGCACGCGGCCGAAAAGTCATCGCCGTGGTCAACGGCGCGGCCGGCTCCGACACGAGCACCCTGGCCCGTCAGCTTGCCGCCGAGCTGAGGATCCCGCTGTTCTCCAGGGACGTCGCCGGTTCCGACGACGCGTTGTGGGCGCTGCTGGCAGACTCGCCGGTCGGTGGCCTGGTGCAGAGCTCTTTTCGGCGCGACGATGCCCGATCCGTGGCGAAGGGTTTGCAGCGCTGTGGGCTGGATCCGGAGGCCGTCCCGCAGGTCTGGTGTCTTGGGGGGCTGAGCAACGCGTCGGAACGCCCGCTGGGGCTCGGACCGACTCTGACTGTGGACACGAGCCACAACCTGCAGCGCGCGGGCGTCGTTCGGATCGCGCTGCAGATCGCCGCCGGGGCTCCAGCATCCGAGACATAACGATAAGTTACTTGACCGATAACGTCAGGCTATAGAAGACTCCCACCCGTCCCATAGGAATGGCGGGCGCCGCACGAGGCGCGAGTCAGCGCGGCCGGTGGTCGCGCGGAGAACCTGGAGCCTTGATGTCTCGACCCCCTGCTTGGCTGGCACTTGCCGTTGGCGCCGTCGTCGCCACTGTGGGACTGACGGCCTGTGGCGGGGACACCCAGGCTTCTGGTGCCGCTGCGACGGTCGTGCGCCTGGGCTATTTCCCCAACCTCACGCACGCCGCGGCGATCGTTGCCGACAAGGAGGGCTTCTTCAGTAAGCACCTCGGGGCGACCAAGCTGGAGGTCTCCACGTTCAACGCGGGACCTGCGGCCATCGAGGCGCTGAAGTCCGGTGCGATCGACGCCACGTACGTCGGTCCCGGTCCGGCCACCAACGCCTACCTCAACTCAGGCGGCCAGGCCCTCACCGTCGTCGCCGGGGCGGCCACCGGCGGCACCTCGCTGGTCGTCGACCCCTCGATCAGGAGCGCAGCTGACCTCAAGGGCAAGAAGGTGAGCACGCCCCAGCTCGGCAACACCCAGGACATCGCCCTGCGCTACTGGCTGCGGCAGCACGGCCTCAAGACCGATCTGCAGGGCGGCGGCGACGTCAGTGTCCTTCCGCAGGACAACGCCCAGATCATCGACGCCTTCAAGCAGAAGCAGATTGCCGGCGCCTGGGTCCCGGAGCCGTACGCCACCCGGCTTGTCCAGGCCGGGGGCACCGTCCTGGTAGACGAGCGCGACCTGTGGCCGGGTAAGAAGTTCGCCATCACCGTGCTCGCCGTGCGCACGGACTTCCTCGCAGCGCATCCGCAGACCGTCTCGGCGCTGCTCTCGGGCGATCTTGATGCCGTGGACTTCATCGCCAAGAACCCCGCCAAGGCCCAGAAGGACGTCGCTGACCTGATCGCCCACACCGCGGGAAAGCCCCTTGACCCCGCCGTGATCGCGGCGGCTTGGAAGAAGCTCAGCTTCACCGTCGACCCGGTGACCCCCTCACTGCTCATGGGCGCCCGGCATGCCTACCAGGTGGGAGTGCTGACAAAGGAGCCCAAGCTCGACGGCCTGGTCAACCTCACCCTGCTCAACCAGCTGCTCAAAGAACGTGGGAAACCAGAGGTGACCCAATGAAGACTCAGACGGCTCCGTCGATCCCGGCGGCCGCAGCGACTACAGCCCCCTCAACAACCGTGTCCGCGCCGCCGGCCGACCTACCTTCGCTCCCGCGACCGACTGTCGCCCTCGAGCAGGTTACCAAGCGCTATGCGGGTGACAACGGGATTCTCGCCCTGGACGGCATCACTCTGTCGGTTCGCCGGGGTGAGTTTCTCACCTTGGTCGGCGCCTCGGGCTGCGGCAAGTCCACCCTGCTGAACCTCGTCAGCGGCCTCGACCGGCCCACCTCCGGGTCCGTACAGGTGGACGGGCAGGCCGCCTTCCTCTTCCAGGAGCACGCACTGTTCCCGTGGCTGTCCGCCCTGGACAACGTGGCAACACCATTGCGGCTGCGAGGAGTTGGCAGGAAGGATCGCGAAGCACAGGCTCGCGACTACCTGGAAGCCGTTCACCTCGCCGACTTCGCAGATCGTCGCCCCCACGAGCTGTCCGGTGGCATGAAGCAACGCGTTGCCATCGCCCGGACGCTGGCGACCCAAGCCCCCGTCCTGTTGATGGACGAGCCGTTCGGCGCGCTCGATGCGATGACGCGCGACCTGTTGCACGACGAGCTCGAGTCCATCTGGGCCGAGCGCAACCTGACCGTCCTGTTCGTCACGCACAACGTGCGTGAGGCCGTGCGGCTGGGGGACCGGGTCGTCCTGTTGTCCAGCCGCCCCGGACGCATCGTCTCGCAGTACGACGTGGCCATCGACCGGCCGCGTCGCATCGAGGACCGGGACGTCTCCCAGCTGGCCGGGGAGATCACCGATGCCCTGCGCAAGGAGGTGGCCCGTCATGGCGTTTGACCTCGATGCACGCCGGGGCGAGTCACCAGATGCAACGGTTCACGTTGTGGACTCCCCAGATGCGCTGCAGGAGAGCGAGATCCGAGGGCTCGACGCCCTCCAGATCGGTTCCTCGACGCCGCCGCTCGCGCACGCCGCATGGCGGGCGACGTGGCCCAAGCTGGCCGCCCTCGCCATTGCACTGGGCCTGTGGCAGCTGGTGGCCAGCAGCGGCTGGAGGCAGAGCTACGTCCTTCCCGGCCCGGTGCCGGTACTCGTCGAGCTCGGCCACCAGCTCCTGGTCCAGGGCTTCTGGGAGGCCGTGGGCATCACGATGACCCGCGGCGTCGCCGGATTCCTCATAGCCGCCGCACTGGGTCTGGTTCTGGGCGTTCTCGTTGCCCGGTCGCGCCTCCTGCGGGCCGCCATCGGCTCCCTGATCACCGGACTGCAGACGATGCCGTCCATCGCCTGGTTTCCCTTGGCGATTCTGTTGTTCCAGATGTCCGAGCAGGCCATCTTGTTCGTGATCCTGATTGGCGCCGTGCCATCGATCGCCAACGGCGTCATCGGCGGCGTCGACTACGTGCCTGCGTTGCTGGTCCGGGCCGGTCGCAACCTGGGTGCCAGCGGACTGTCGTTGCATCGCCATGTCGTCCTGCCGGCCGCACTGCCGAGCATCGTGTCGGGCCTCAAACAGGGGTGGGCCTTCGCCTGGCGTTCCCTGCTCGCCGGCGAGCTCATGGTCTCCATCGCCAACCGGCCCAGTCTCGGCCAATACCTGAACCAGAGCCGCGAGCTGGGCGACACTTCCTACATGATCGCCCTCATGTTGGCGATCCTGGCGATCGGCATCGGTGTCGACGCGGTCTTCTCCGGGATCGAGCGCGGAATCCGCCGGCGCCGGGGTGTCGTCGTCGGCGGCTGAGCACCAAGCAGAATGGCGCGGACGGGCAGTCGGCCCAGGTAAGGGCGCCGGACGAAACCGGGTCAGGTCGGCAGTCGGCGGTTGTAGTGCCCGGCGAGCTCTTGGCCAGACAACTCGTGAATGGCCGCCATGACTGCGTCGGTGACCTCGCGCCGGGCCGGGCCGGGCTTGGCGCCCTGCAGATGGCTGAAGTCCAGTGGCTTCCCGAACCGGATAGTGATCTTGCGGATCCGTGGGACCCGTGAGCCCACCGGTTGGATGTCCTGGGTGCCCGAGAGCGCCACTGGCACGACCGGGCACCCTGCGGTCAGCGCCAGCCAGGCCACGCCGGTGCGACCGCGGTAGAGGCGACCGTCACGTGATCGGGTTCCCTCGGGGTAGATACCGAAGGCGAGCCCGTCGTGCAGGATCTCAAGAGCAGAGTCCAGAGCTTCCTTGGCTGCGCCGGCGGTTCCGCGCTGGATGGGGACGGCGCCCACAGCGGTGAAGAGCCAACGCTGAAAAGCCCCGCGTATGCCGTGGCCGGTGAAGTACTCGGACTTGGCCAGGAACACGACCCGCCGTGGTGCGACCAGCGGGATGACGAGGCTGTCGACGAACGAGAGATGATTGCTGGCCAGCAGGAGCGGCCCGGTGCGGGGTATGTTCTCCCGGCCCTCGATGACCGGGCGATAAACCAGCCGGGCAACCGGGCCAAGCACATTTCTGGTCAGCGTGTAGAGCATGGCTCCCAAGTCGTATGGTGGTTCGGCTCCGGCCGGCAATGTGCCGACGTTCCACTCATTTTACTGGCTTTCGGGAAGGCCATCTGCGGGCGCTTCACAGGGGTGATCTACCGGGATCGTCGCGTGGGTTCGAAGGTTGGCGCCTCATCTGGCAGACTAGCGGGTGTACTCGTCTGTCTGCGGCCCCTCTCTCCGCTTCGGACGTGTCCATCCGAGCGTCACGAGCCGTATCCCCACGCGGATGCCGTGTCGACTCAACCCAGACAAGAAACAGGAGTCACCACCACCGTGGCCGTCAAGATTCGTTTGAAGCGCATGGGCAAGATCCATGCACCGTTCTACCGTGTCGTCATCATGAACTCGCGTACCAAGCGCGATGGCCGGGCGATCGAGGAGATCGGCAAGTACCACCCGACCCACGAGCCCTCGATCATCGAGATCGATTCCGAGCGTGTGCAGTACTGGCTCGGGGTCGGTGCGCAGCCGACCGAGCAGGTCGCGGCGCTCCTGAAGATCACGGGTGACTGGCAGACGTTCAAGGGCCTTCCGGGCACCGAGGGCACCCTGCGCCTTGCAGAGCCGAAGCCCGACAAGACGGCGCTGTACGAGGCGGCCACCAAGTCCGCGATGTCGGAGCCCAAGGACGGCGCCACCACGAAGCGGAAGAAGGCTGAGCCGAAGGCCGAGAAGGCTGAGCCGAAGGCCGAGAAGGCTGAGCCGAAGGCTGACAAGGCTGAGCCGAAGGCCGAGAAGGCTGAGCCGAAGGCCGAGAAGGCTGAGCCGAAGACTGAGAAGGCTGAGCCGAAGACTGAGAAGGCCGCCGAAGACGACACGGCTGTCGAGGCATCTGACGTCGCCAAGCCTGAGGTCTGATCGTGCTCGACGAGGCGTTGGAGCACCTGGTCAAGGGCATCGTCGACCACGATGAGGATGTGGCTGTGCGGCGCAAGGATCTTCGGCGGGGCGAGGTCCTGGAGGTCCGGGTTCATCCCGATGATCTCGGACGGGTCATCGGTCGCTCCGGCCGCACGGCCAGGGCCCTTCGCACGGTGATGAGCGCCCTCGCGGGTGGCGAACCCGTTCGGGTCGACATCGTCGACACAGATCGTCTCCGGTAGCACTCATCGAAGGCGGCGTGCGACAGCGCCACCAGGCATGCCCGACAAGGGGTATGCCGGAAGGTCATCTTCCGGCATACCCCTTGGTCTTTACTGATTCTCTCCGCTTCGCCTTCTGAAGGACTGGCCCATGCAGGTTGTCGTCGCTCGTGTTGGCAAAGCGCACGGACTGCGCGGTGAAGTGACCGTGCAGGTTCTCACCGGTGCTCCGGACGAGCGCTTCGTGCCCGGCGCAACCTTCACGACCGATCCTGCGGCAGCCGGTCCGCTGGTCTTGCGCAGCGCCCGTGACAACAATGGCATCCTGCTGCTCGGCTTCGAGCATACGGACGACCGCAGCGGGGCCGAAGCGCTGCGCGGCATCAAGCTCCTGGCCGATGTCCTGGCCCACGATGGAGACGACGAAGCCTGGTATGAAAGGGATCTGGTCGGGCTCAGAGTCGTGACGATCGACGGGGTCGATGTCGGTGAGGTGACTGCCCTGCAGTCCCGGCCCGCCCAGGACCTGCTGGTTCTTCGGTTGAGCGACGGGCGGGAGGTCCTGGTGCCGTTCGTGACGGCGATCGTGCCCGAGGTCGACATCGAGGGTGGTCGCGTCGTGCTCGACCCGCCGCCCGGCCTGCTGGACCTGGACGAGTTGTGAGGGCCTGCACGTGAGACTGGACGTCGTCACCATCTTCCCGCAGTACCTCTGCCCGCTGGACCTCTCCCTGATAGGAAAGGCACGCCAGGACGGCCTGATCGACGTGGAGATCCACGACCTGCGCGACTTCACCCACGATCGTCATCGCACGGTCGATGGCACTCCGTATGGCGGTGGGGCAGGCATGGTCATGCGTCCGGAACCGTGGGGGGAGGCGCTTGGACACATCGTGGCCTCGGCGGAGCAGGGCGAGGTTCCGCATCTGCTGGTCCCGGGACCCGGCGGTGTTCGGTTCACCCAGGCCATGGCCCACGAGCTGGCGGCCGAGCCCTGGCTGGCATTCGCCTGCGGTCGCTACGAGGGCATCGATGAGCGAGTCATAGAGCACGCCCAGACGCTGATGCCCGTCACCGTGGTCTCGATTGGTGACTACGTCCTGGGTGGTGGTGAGGTCGCGGTGCTTGTGATAGTTGAGGCCATTGCGCGCCTGGTTCCGGGTGTCATCGGCAACGCCGAGTCACTGGTTGAGGAGTCCCACGAGGATGGCCTGCTGGAATATCCGGTCTTCACCAAACCGCCGCTATGGCGCGGACGCGGCATACCCGAGGTACTGCTCTCGGGACATCACGGACAGATTGCACGATGGAGGCGGGATGAGCGGCTGCGGCGCACGGCGCTGCGCAGACCCGATATGATCGCGCGCCTGGACCGGGCTGACCTTGATGCCCGGGACCGCGAGGTGCTTGCTGAGGCGCCGGGGAGCACGGGCACTTCGACTCAAACCGCCCAATTTCAGGCTGACCCCCCTGCTGTGGCAGACTGAGGCTTCGCGTCTTGCACCGGTTTCGTGCCCCTGCCACCGGGGGAGCAGTGAGTGACGGATCGCAGGAGCACCCCATACGAATCGCCCGCCTGGCGCTGCGCCGCGGCGTGCATCAGAACCGTGAGCGACCTGTGGCGCTGACGAGAAAGCGAAGCGAACATGCACAAGCTCGACGACGTCGACAAGGCCAGCCTGCGCGACGACATCCCGGCATTCCGCGCCGGTGACAATGTCAAGGTTCACGTCAAGGTCATTGAAGGCACGCGTTCGCGCGTCCAGGTCTTTCAGGGTGTGGTCATCCGTCGTCACGGTGGCGGCATCGGCGAGACCTACACGGTTCGCAAGGTCAGCTTCGGTGTTGGCGTCGAGCGCACCTTCCCGCTGCACAGCCCGGTCATCGAGAAGATCGAGGTCGTGACCCGTGGCGACGTGCGGCGCGCCAAGCTGTACTACCTGCGCGACCTGCGCGGTAAGGCTGCCAAGATCAAGGAGAAGCGCAACGTGACCGCCCGCTGAGGCGACGCGTCCGTTCGACTCCCAACACCCCCGCAGCATCGGTCCGAGAGGTCGACCAACCGCATTCCCGTCGTCGGTGGCTGGTAGTGGTGGGTACCGTGCTCGTGCTTATGATGCTGGTTCGGGGACTGCTCGTGGAGTCCTTCTACATCCCCTCGGTGTCGATGGAGCCTACGCTGACGCCCGAGGACCGTATTCTGGTCAACAAGATCGGAGGCGCGTCATCGCTGGAACGAGGGGACCTTGTCGTCTTCGACGGCACCCGTATTTTCGCCGATCGGGCTGCGGGACCTGGCTCGGGCCGGAGTTCGGTGGTGGGCGCGATCATGGGTTGGATGGCCTCGGGGTTGTCCGTCCATCTCAACGAGAGCGACTACGTCAAGCGTGTCGTCGGACTTCCCGGGGATCACGTGGTGTGCTGTGATGCCAGAGGTCTGCTGACCGTCAATGCCATCGCGGTCCAGGAGCCCTACCTTTATCCAGGGGACAAACCCAGCAACCTGACCTTCGATGTGACGGTGCCGGCCGAGCGAATCCGGGTGATGGGCGACCACCGCAGCGACTCGGCAGACTCACGTGCCCATCTTGGGGATCCTGGAGGAGGAATGGTGCGACTCGGCGACGTGATCGGAAGGGCTGGGATGATCTACTGGCCGCTCGGGCGGGTCAGCATCCTGCGCGCACCCGCTTTGTTGGGTGGCATACCTGCCAACACCCCCGGACAGGGGCACAGGTGAGCGTCCCGGAGACAGGTCAGGGCGAGCCGTGCCGAGACGTCCATCGACGTCAAGAGCTGGAGGCTGGCCAAGAGGCCCAGCACCAGGGACAGCCCGAGAACGGGCGACAGGTCGAGTCCGGGGCAGAACAGGAAGCGCGGCCGGACGTGCGGCACGGGCGAGTCAAGGCGACGCCTGTCCTGCGAGAGTCCGTGATCGTCATCGGTTTGGCGCTGCTGTTGTCGCTGATCGTCAAGACCTGGCTGATGCAGGCTTTCTACATCCCTTCGGAGTCGATGGAGAACACCCTACTCAAGGGGGACCGGGTGATCGTCAACAAGCTCGTCCCTTCGCCGATCTCCCTGCAGCGCGGCGACGTGATCGTGTTCGAGGATCCCGATCACTGGTTGCCGGCTACCGTCCCGGTCCAGCGCTCCCCGCTCATGAGCGCCCTCAACTCCACCCTGATCTTCGTCGGGTTGCTGCCCAGTGACGAGGGTAATCACCTCATCAAGCGGGTCATTGGTCTGCCGGGTGACCACGTCGTCTGCTGCAACAAGAACAAGCAGCTCATGGTGAATGGCGCGGCGTTGACCGAGCCGTACCTCTTCCCGGGCGACACGCCGAGCCAGGACTCCTTCAACATCACCGTCCCGGCGGGGAAGGTCTGGGTGATGGGCGACCACCGCTCCGACTCGGCCGACTCGCGCCCCCACGACGAGAACTCGGGCGGCGCCAGGGGCTCGGTTCCGGAGAGCCTGGTCGTGGGGCGCGCCATCACCGTCGTCTGGCCAGCTGAGCACTGGGCCTGGCTGTCCAACCCCTCCGAGACGTTTGCCAAGGTCCCGACGGCAACGGCGAAATGACTGCCGGCACCACGTCGCGCACACTCGCGCCGAGGGTCGAGCCGGGAGCCGTAGCGAGGGGGTCACAGGCTGGGTGCTGCCATGGTGCGACTCGAGACCGTGATCGGCAGGCTGTGATGATTCATTGGCCGCCCAGCGGAATCGCCATCCGGTGCACACCCACCTGGCTGAGGGGCATCCCTGCCAGCACTATCGGGACGAGATACTCGTGAGCGTGCCCGAAACACCTCCGGGCCAGCGCCGGCGAGACGTTAAGCGCCGGGGGGCCCAGGCTCGTCGAGATGCCCAGCACCGCGAAGCCTTCCAGGCTCGTCCAGATGCCCAGCACCGAGCCCTGATAAGGCCGATGCTTCGTGAGTTCGTGATCGTCATCGGTTTGGCGTTGTTGGTGTCGCTGCTCGTCAAGACCTGGCTGATGCAGGCATTCTTCATTCCCACGGGGTCGATGGAGAACACCCTGGTCAAGGATGATCGGGTGATCGTCAACAAGCTGGTCCCTTCGCCGATCTCCCTGCAGCGCGGCGACATCATAGTGTTCGAGGATCCCGATCACTGGTTGCCGGCGGCGCCCCCGGTCCAGCACTCCCGGCTCACGAACGCCCTGACCTTCGTGGGTTTGATGCCCAGCGACGAGGGTAATCACCTCATCAAGCGGGTCATCGGCCTGCCTGGGGACCACGTCGTCTGCTGCAACCAGGACAAGCAGCTCATGGTGAATGGCGCGGCGTTGACCGAGCCGTATCTCTTTCCGGGCGATACACCGAGCCAGGAGACCTTCGACATCACCGTCCCGGCGGGGAAGGTCTGGGTGATGGGCGACCACCGATCCGACTCGGCCGACTCGCGCCCCCACGACGACAACTCGGGCGGCGCCAAGGGCTCGGTTCCGGAGAGCCTGATCGTGGGTCGTGCCTTCGCCTTGGTCTGGCCCATAGAGCACTGGGCCTGGCTGTCCAACCCCTCTGAGACGTTCACCGGGATCCCGACCACAACGGCGAAATGACAGAAGCCAATGCCTTGAGCTCGAGGCGCTGTCCGCCAGGCCAGATCTGATCCTTCTGGATGCCAACCATGATGCATGATGGTGCCGTGCGGACCGAACGCGAAAGCGACCAAATCGTCGAGCCCAAGGCCGAGGACCCGGTCTTGGAGTCTCGTCGAGACGTCCGGCATCGGCGGTCCCTGGTGCCCCCGATGCTGCGCGAGTCCGTGATCGTCATCTGTTTGGCGCTGCTGTTGTCGCTGATCGTCAAGACCTGGCTGGTGCAGGCTTTCTACATTCCTTCGATTTCGATGGAGAACACCCTGGTCAAGGGGGATCGGGTGATCGTCAACGAGCTGGTCCCTTCGCCGATCTCCCTGCAACGCGGCGACGTGATCGTGTTCGAGGATCCCGATCACTGGTTGCCGGCCACCGTCCCGGTCCAGCGCTCCCCGCTCATGAGCGCCCTCAACTCCACGATGGTCTTCGTAGGCTTGCTGCCCAACGACACGAGTAACCACCTCATCAAGCGGGTCATTGGTCTGCCTGGGGACCACGTCGTCTGCTGTAACAAGAACAAGCAGCTCACCGTGAATGGCGCGGCGTTGACCGAGCCGTACCTCTTTCCAGGCGATTCGCCGAGCCAGGAGTCGTTCAATATCACCGTCCCGGCGGGGAAGGTCTGGGTGATGGGCGACCACCGCTCCCAGTCAGGTGACTCGCGCCCCCACGACGAGAACTCGGGCGGCGCCAGGGGCTCGGTCCCGGAGAGCCTGGTCGTGGGGCGCGCCGTCGCCCTCGTCTGGCCCGTTGGGCACTGGGCCTGGCTGTCCAACCCCTCTGAGACGTTCGCCAAGGTCCCGACGGCAACGGCGAAATGACTGCCGGCAGCACGTCGCGCAAACCCTCGCTGAGGGTCGAGCGGGAGCTGCAGCGTGCGGGGCATCGGCTGGTGGCCGGCATGGACGAGGTTGGTCGGGGGGCCCTGGCCGGTCCGGTGTCGGTCGGCGTCGTGGTGATCGACGAGGTCTGCCGCTCGGCACCGGTCGGCGTGAAAGACTCCAAGCTGCTCTCGCACCTGGTGCGCGAGCGACTGGTGCCCAAGATCCAGGGGTGGGCCACGGCTTACGCGGTCGGACACGCCTCACCGGGGGAGATCGATCGCTACGGAATCATGGTCGCCCTGCGTTTTGCCGGCACCCGCGCGCTCGCCGCGCTTTCTGTCGCACCAGATCTGATCCTTCTCGACGGCAACCATGACTGGCTGACCGACCCGGGGTCAGTGGGGCTGCCGGGCTTTCTTGAGGAAGACCGCGACTGTGTCCCCGTTGCCCCCTGCGTGCCGGTCAGGACCATGATCAAGGCTGACATGTTCTGCTCGTCGGTCGCGGCCGCGAGTGTGTTGGCCAAGGTCGAGCGCGACGCGATGATGGTCGCGCTTGCGGCCGAGGTGCCGGGCTACGCCTGGGAGCTGAACAAGGGCTATTTCGCACCGGAGCATCTCGTGGCACTGCAGTGCCACGGCCCCAGCGTGCATCACCGTCGATCGTGGCGGTTGCCCGGAGTGAGCGAGCCGGCCGAGGCGGGACGCATTGGGGTGGCTGGGACGGGTGTTCTTGAGAACGCAGTGATGCATGATGATGGTGCGGTGCGGACCGAGCACGGAGGCGAGCAATGGGCGAGACAGTCAATGAGCGAGGCAGCCAATGAGCTCTGAGGAACTGGAGAAGTACGAGACCGAGATGGAGCTTCAGCTCTATCGTGAGTATCGCGACGTCGTGGGGCTGTTCTCCCACGTCGTGGAGACGGAGCGTCGCTTCTACCTGGCCAACTCCGTTGACGTGAAGGTCCGAGGTGAGGGTGGTGAGGTCTACTTCGACGTGACCATGTCCGACGCCTGGGTCTGGGATGTCTACCGGCCGGCACGGTTCGTCAAGAACGTGCGGGTCGTCACCTTCAAGGACGTCAACGTCGAAGAACTGGCAAAGAACGAGCTCGAGCTGCCCAAAGACGGTGGTTTCTAGACTGCTGAACCCCCGAAACGGCGACCGGAAAGAGCGCGAAACCTGATCGTTAGACTCCGAGCAGAGCTTGAGAGTGCATGACCTGTCGCCCAGGTCGCGCACGACATCACCAGCTCGGCAATGGAAGGTTACGACATGTTCACTCGTATCGCCGTGGTCAACCGGGGTGAGCCTGCCGTAAGGCTCATCCGCGCTGTGCGGGAGTTGAACGAGGAGCATGGCTACGGCATCAAGGTCATCGCCCTGCATACCGAGGCTGAGCAGCGAGCGCTCTTCGTCCGTTTGGCCGACGAGTCGGTTTGCCTGCGGGAGGTCGGTTCGCCCACCGGTCCCTACCTTGACCACGAGGAGCTCGAGCGGGCGCTGCGGGTCAGTCGCGCCGATGCGGTCTGGGTGGGTTGGGGCTTTGTGGCCGAGGACCCGGCCTTCGCGGACCTCTGCGAACGGCTGGGGATGGTATTCATCGGTCCGCCTGCTGCTGCCATCCGGCAGCTCTGCGACCGGATCCAGGCGAGGCTCCTGGCCGAGAAGAGCGGTGTTCCGGTAGCAGCGTGGAGCGGTGGACCGGTGTCCGGTCGGCAGGAGGCGGCCCGACATGGCGACACCATCGGATACCCGCTCCTGATCAAGGCCAGGAGCGGGCGAGGCGGCCGGGGCACGACGGTCGTCCGGTCGGCGAACGAGCTGGCGGTCGGCTTCGAACGGGCACGCAGCGACGCCGAGAACATGTTTGGCGATCGGGTCGTCTTCATGGAGGCTCTGGTCAGCGACGGCCGCAACGTAGAGGTGCAGATCATCGCCGACGCGTATGGCACGGTCTGGGCGCTCGGGGTCCGCGACTGCTCCATTCAACGGAGCAACAACTGGAAGCTGGTCGAGGAGTCTGGATCACCGGCACTGAGCGCCGAGCAGGAGGCTGGCCTCCGGGTCGCGGCAGTGGCGCTCGTGGCGGCCGCCGGGTATCGGGGAGCGGGGACAGTCGAGTTCGTCTACCAGCCGGCTGAGCGGACCTTTGCGTTCGTCGGGGTGAACGCCCGGCTGCAAAGCGACCATCCGGTCACCGAGGCCACCACGGGGGTCGACCTGGTCAAGCTGCAACTGCTCACGGCTGACGGGCACCGTCTGGTCGGGGAGGCACCGCCACAGGTCGGGCACGCTATCGAGGCCCGTCTCAACGTCGAGGACGCAGATCAGGGCTTTGCGCCCGCGCCGGGCACCGTGGTGCTGCTCAATCTGCCGTCCGGTCCAGGCATCCGTGTTGACACAGGGATTGCCTCGGGTGACGTGATTCCCCCCGGCTACGACTCGATGGTCGCCAAGATCATCGCCTGGGGCCAGGACCGTCCTGCGGCGTTGTCCCGGCTGCGTTGTGCCGTACGCGAGACCACCGTCGTCTTGCGGGGCGGCACGACCAACAAGTCGTTCTTGCTGGACCTGCTGGCTCGTCCGGAAGTCGTTTCGGGTGAGGCGTACACGGGCTGGGTGGACCACGTCCACGATTCCATGGCCCCGGCGCCGTCTCGCCATGCGGCGGTCGCCTTGCTCAGCGTTGCTATCGATGAGTACGACGCCGAAGAGGCGCTGGAGCGGCGCGCCTTCCTCGGCTCCGCCCGTGGTGGCCGTCCGCGCGCCCGCCACGCGGTGGGCCGCAAGATCGAGCTCGGCTACCAGGGGCAGACCCATCGGGTGGTCGTGGCCCAGGTCGGTCCCCGCCGATACCGGCTGGAGGTGGACGGGGGACTGATGAACGTGGACGTCGACCGCCTGGGCTCCTTCGAGAGCCGGCTCGGGCTCGGTGCTGCACCTTTCCACATCGTGTCGGTTGCCGGACCCGCCGGCTACCTCGTTGAAGTTGACGGGGTCAGCCACCGGATCGCCGGGGACGAGTCCGGACTGGTTCGGGCACCGGCCCCGGCAGTGGTGGTGGCGGTCCACGTCACGGCAGGCGAGGACGTCGAGGCCGGGGCGACGATCGCCGTACTGGAGAGCATGAAGCTGCAGACCGTAGTGCGGGCACCGCGCTCGGGGCGGGTGCGAGAAGTCCTTGCCCGGGTCAACTCCCAGGTGGATGCCGGGGCTCCGCTGCTCAGGCTCGATCGACCTGTGGGCGAGGTCGCAGTCTCAGATGCACCGGCTGTCAGCTTCGCAGCGCCGCAGTCGCAGTCGGACCCCCGGACGCGGGCCCGTGAGCACCTTGACGCGCTGCGAGCCATGATCACTGGGTATGACGTGGGAGCGAAGCGGGCTCACACTCTGGTCACCGGGTACGGCGAGCTGCGCAATGAGCTCACCGCGGACGTCGAGCTGCGACGCGAGGAGCTGGCGCTGTTCACCACGTTCGCCGACCTGTGCGAGCTGTCGCGCAACCGGCCCACCAGCGCCGAGGAAGACTCCGACGAGCGCGTCCATAGTCCGCGGGAGCACTTCCATACCTACCTGCACTCCCTCGATGTCGAGCAGGAGCGCCTACCAGATACGTTTCGTATGAGGCTGTCGCGAGTGCTTGGACACTACGGCATGGTAGATCTGACGCGCAGTCCTGAGCTGGAGGAGGCCGTCTACCGGGCGTTCCTGGCCCAGCAGGGTGCCGAGGACCAGATCCCGGTGGTCGCAGCCCTGCTCGAGCGGTGGCTGGTCGAGGAAGAGGCCTCGACCAGTGCTGCCCGCGAGGAGATGAAAGAGGTTCTGGACCGGCTGATCATTGCCACCCAGCTGCGCTACCCCACGATTGGTGACCTCGCCCGCAGCATTCGGTTCCGGTTCTTCGACAACCCCTTCATCCTCGCTGCCCGGGAGCAGGTCTATGCGGGGGTCCGCGAACAGCTGCAGTACCTCGACGAGCATCCGGGCGCAGCCGACTACGCGCAACGGATCGAGACCATGACGGCGTGCCCCGAGCCCCTGATCCGGCTGCTGGCCCAGCGCCTCGGGGTCAACAGCTCCGGGTTGGATCCGATGCTGGAGGTGCTCACCAGGCGCTACTACAAGGTCCGTACGCTGCAGGACGTCAGCGCCTTCCGGCGCGATGGTCGTCAGTTCGTCACGGGACAGTACGAGTTGGGCGGCAAACGCCTTCACCTCATCGCCAGCATGGGTGCCCTCTGCGACCTGCCCGCCTGCCTCGGTAGTGTTGCCGCTCTGGCCGCCGCGGTCGCCGACCCAACGAACCTCGTTGTCGACCTCTACCTTTCCTCGGGCGACACGTCAGCCGACCCGGACTTGGTGGCCTCGACGCTGGGTGACCTTCTCGGCGGTGTGCCGGTCCTGGTGATCGGCCGGCGGGTGACGGTGACGGTATGTGAGCGCAGCGGCGCCCATACTCAGTTCACCTTCCGCCCGTCACAGGGGCGCATGCAGGAGGAACGCGTCATCCGCGGCATGCATCCGATGATCGGCCAGCGCTTTGACCTGTGGCGGTTGAAGCAGTTCAGAGGCACTCCCCTTTCCTCGACCGAGGACACGTACCTCTTCCACTGCGCAGCTCTGGACAACCCCGCCGATGAGCGCCTCGTGGCATATGCGGAGATCCACGACGTCACGCCACTGAGGGACGCGTCAGGCCATGTTGTCGGATTCCCCACCGTCGAGCGCAAGCTCGCGGCCTGTCTGGAGAGCATCCGCGCCAACCAGGCCGAGCGCGGGTCCGCCCGGCGGCTCGACGCCAACCGGATCGTCCTGTACGTGTGGCCACCGATCGATATCCCCCTCAATGAGCTGAGCGGTTTCGCCCGCGCGGCGGCACCCATGACGGTGGGGGCGGGACTGGAGGAGATCATGATGCGGGTCCGCCACCGGGCCCAGGCTGACGCGGAGCCTCAAGAGGTCGCCGTGATCTTTTCCTACCGGCCCGGGGCCGGCGTTGGCGTGACGGTGACCAAGCCGCCGACGGAGCCGCTGGCACCACTGGACGAGTACACCCAGAAGGTACGGCGCTCGCGTGCCCGTGGCACCGTCTATCCCTACGAGATCGTGCCGATGCTCACCGGGGGCGGCGGCACCTTCACCGAGCACGACCTTGATGAGGCGGGTCGCCTGGTGCCTGTCGAGCGGCCTCGGGGGCACAACCTGGCAGGGATCGTCGCGGGTGTGGTGTCGACGCCATCAGCCCGCTATCCCGAAGGTATGGTGCGCGTCGCTCTCTTCGGTGATCCGACCAAGTCGCTGGGTTCGGTTGCCGAGCCTGAATGCGCGCGGATCATGGCGGCTCTGGACCTCGCCGAGGAGATGGCGGTACCGCTGGAGTGGTTCGCCCTGTCCTCCGGCGCCATGATCTCCATGGACAGTGGCACCGAGAACATGGACTGGGTCGCGCGGGCGCTGCGCCGGTTGATCACCTTCACCCAAGCTGGCGGCGAGGTGAACGTCATCGTGGCCGGGATCAACGTGGGAGCCCAGCCGTACTGGAACGCCGAGGCGACCATGCTCTTGCATACCAAGGGAATCCTGGTCATGACACCGGACAGCGCAATGGTCCTGACCGGCAAGCACTCGCTGGACTACTCGGGCGGAGTCTCGGCCGAAGACAACTTCGGCATCGGTGGATATGACCGGGTCATGGGACCGAACGGACAGGCGCAGTACTGGGCGCCCAACCTGAGGGCGGCGTGCAGGACACTGTTCGCACACTACGAGCACACCTATATCGCGCCGGGGGAGCACGCCGGGCGCCGGGCGAAGAGCAACGACCCACACGACCGCGATGTGCGCCTCTACCCGCACGTCCATCCGTGCAGCGACTTCACGACCGTGGGAGACATCTTCTCCGACGAGCTCAACAAGGAACGCAAGAAGCCGTTCGACATCCGCACCGTCATGCGTGCCGTCGCCGACCAGGACCATGCCGTCCTGGAGCGCTGGGCAGGCATGGCCGATGCAGACACGACAGTCGTCCTGGACGCTCACCTCGGTGGATATCCGATCGCTTTGCTCGGCATCGAGTCGCGGCCGATCCCACGACGAGGCTGGTTCCCGGCCGACGGTCCGGACCAGTGGACCGCGGGAACGCTGTTCCCGAGATCGTCCAAGAAGACCGCTCGGGCCATCAACACGGCCAGCGGCAACCGCCCCCTGGTGGTGCTGGCGAATCTGTCGGGATTTGACGGATCACCTGAGTCGTTGCGCGGAATGCAGCTTGAGTACGGCGCCGAGATCGGCCGGGCCATCGTCAACTTCGACGGCCCGATCGTCTTCTGTGTGATCTCACGCTTCCACGGGGGCTCGTTCGTGGTGTTCTCCAGCGTTCTGAACAGCAACATGGAAGTCATTGCCGTGGATGGCTCGTTCGCGTCGGTGATCGGAGGGGCGCCGGCCGCTGCCGTTGTGTTCTCCCGCGACGTGGCGGCCCGCACGTCTGCGGACCTGCGGATCAAGGCGTTGGAAGCAGTATTGGCGAAGGCCCATGAGGTCGAACGCCCCCGCCTGCGGGTCGAGCTGGCCGGCCTGGGCGCCGAGGTGCGCTCCGAGAAACTGGGTGAGGTGGCGGACGAGTTCGAACAGGTCCACAACATCGAGCGGGCTCTGGCTGTCGGCTCCGTCCACGCGATCATTGCGGCGCGCGAGCTTCGGCCCTACCTGATCGGCGCCGTCGAGCGAGGTCTGCGCCGAACCGGGTCTGACATCTCCACCAGGGTCGCCCCCTGATGCGTCCACGTGCGCTACCGGCCTCTGACAAACATGGTCGTGCCGCGGCTTCGCCCTGTCCCCTTGACAAGACCTACCTACGTATCAGCTGAGGGCCGCGGCTATCAGCTGAGGGCTGCGGCGGGGCGCGGGTTGGGGATGTCGGTGGATTGATCGAGGGCTGCCCGGGTGCTGAGCCAGTGGTCTAGTTCGGTGGCGGGGACGGGTTGGGACATGTAGTAGCCCTGTGCTTGGTCGCAGCCCAGGCGGGTGAGTTCGGTGTAGGCGGCGCTGGTTTCGACGCCTTCGGCGACCATGCGTAGGCCGAGGCTGTGGGCTAGGGCGATGGTGGAGGCGACCAGACGTGGGTCTGGCCCTCACCCGCGCGCCCGAGGGGCGGTGGCGCCATGAGCACTCATCTGGGTAGCACCTTCTCGCACCGGATCGGCTTGCCCGCGGCCTGGAGGCGGGTCGCAGAGCCTGAGGACTGTGCGGCGCCCCGCGACCATGACAGCCCGCGACTGAGCCCGAGATGGGCACTGGGTGAAGACACGACCCGCAGGACACGAGAAGCCCCGGGGTTGATGTCCTTGCTGATCGCGTCCGGTTTTGTCAGCGTGAAGTCGTGCACCCTGGCCCTATCGACCCCGTCAATGCCTTTGCCCGATATCTTGGTGTCGAGCGGGGTCTGTCCAAACACACCCAAAGGGCTTACGTGGGCGACCTGCGCAACTTGATGTCCTATGAGCGTGGTCGCGGGATCACAGACCTGTCCGAGGTGAGGCTTTCGGAGCTACGGTCCTGGCTGGCTGCACAGTCGGAGAACGGGGCGGCCCGATCGACTCTGGCGCGCAGGGCGGCTTCGGCCCGGGCATTCCTGCGCTGGGCGACTCGAACCGGGGTGATCGACTCTGATCCCTCCCTGCGCCTGGCGGCGCCCCGACGCGTGAAATCCCTGCCAGGAGTACTCAAACAGGACGAGATCAGCGCTGCGCTGGATGTGGCCGCGGTGGCCGCTGATGACCAGGACGCGATGCACCTGCGGGACCGTGCGATGTTGGAGCTTCTGTATGCCAGTGGGATTCGGGTCGGTGAGCTGGTGGGCCTGGATATCGACGACGTCTCCCTGGGGTCCAACCTGGTCCGCGTCATGGGTAAGGGAGCCAAGGAGCGGACGGTCCCGTTCGGGGTGCCCGCGGCTACGGCGTTGCAGGGATGGCTGCAGCTCGGCCGAGCCCAGGTGGCCACGGCTGGCAGTGGCCCGGCACTGTTCCTGGGCCGGCGGGGCGGCCGGGTCGACCCCCGTCAGGTCCGGAGCGCCGTTCACCAGATCCTGCAGAACGTCCCGGACGCCCCGGATGTGGGGCCGCACGGTCTGCGGCACAGCGCCGCTACTCATCTGCTTGAAGGTGGTGCTGATCTCCGGGCGGTCCAGGAGATGCTCGGTCACGCAAGCCTGGCCACGACGCAGATCTACACCCACGTGTCGGTGGAGCGACTGAAGCGCTCCTATCAGCAAGCACACCCTCGTGCCTGATGGGCAGTGTTGCGCCTGCGCCGCGCACAGCCGGCGAAGTTTCGCTGTGACGCGGTGACCAACCGGCATGTTCCTGGGGACGGCGTTGCTCAGCGTGCGGCGAGGCGAGCAAGACGGACGACTGCTTCGTTCAGCACCTCGTCGCGCTTGCAGAACGCGAAGCGCACCAGCGTCCGCGCCGCGACCTTGTCATCACAGAAGACAGACACCGGCACGCCGACCACACCGCACAGCGCCGGCATATGCCTACAGAAGTCGAGGGCATCGCTGACTCCCAGGGGCGCGGCATCGGCGATCACGAAGTAGGTAGCAGCCGGCCGCGCCACCGTCAGCCCTGCCGCCGAGAGTCCGTCACACAGCAGGTCCCGTTTGGCCTGCAACGAGGACACAATACCGTGGTACCTCTCGTCGTCCAGGCCAAGTGCCAGCGCCACTGCCGGCTGGAACGGTCCGCTCGCGACGTAGGTCAGGAACTGCTTGACCGTGCGAGCCGCCGCGACGGCCTCAGCCGGGCCGTGCAGCCATCCCACCTTCCAACCGGTGGCCGAGAACGTCTTGCCGGCCGACGAGATGGTGATGGTCCGCTCTGCCATGTCCGGCAGGGTCGCCACCGGAATGTGCGCCGAGCCGTCGAACACGAGGTGCTCGTACACCTCGTCGGAGACCACCCATGCGTCATGCTCACGGGCCAACGAACAGATCAGGTCCAGCTCGGCCCGGCTGAACACCTTCCCCGTGGGGTTGTGAGGAGTGTTCAACAGGACCAGCCGGGTCCGTGGGGAGAACGCTGCCCTCAGCGAGACCTCGTCAACGGCGAAGTCTGGGAAACCCAGGACCGAGGTACGTCGGACACCGCCGGCCAAGGCGATCGTGGCGGCGTAACAGTCGTAGTACGGCTCAAAGGTCACGACCTCGTCGCCGGGCTCGCACAGGCCCAGAATCACGGCGGCGATCGCCTCGGTGGCCCCCGCCGTGACCAGGACCTCTTGGTCAGGGTCAACCGACAGACCGTAGAACCGCCTCTGATGCTCCGCGACCGCCAGCCGCAGCTCGGGGACACCGGCTCCCGGAGGGTATTGGTTACGGCCTGAGCTGATCGCGTCGATGGCCCCGTCGAGCATCTCGCGCGGTCCGTCGCTGTCCGGGAAGCCCTGCCCGAGGTTAATCGCACCTGTTCTCAGCGCCAGCTCGCTCATCTCGGCGAAGATTGTGGTTCCGAAGCCTCGCATCCGGGCGACAAGTGGATTTCCCATGTCCGGCAGGCTAGCCGTACCATGAGCACACCACAGGTTCGCCCCCGGGCAGACCGGTGGAATTCGCGCGTCTACTCACCGTTGTATAACGGGAGTGCGCCGCCGCAGTCCCGAGTCGTTCGGGTGGGGTGCGCTCGTAGACGCCAGGCACGAGAATGGCAATCCTGCCGGCCTTGTGGATAACTGGAACGAACGAAAGCGAGACCACGGCATGGCCGTCGTCACAATGCGTCAGCTCCTTGAGAGCGGCGTCCACTTCGGGCACCAGACCCGTCGTTGGAACCCCAAGATGAAGCGCTTCATCATGACTGAGCGCAATGGCATCTACATCATTGACCTGCAGCAGTCGCTGACCTACATCAACGACGCGTATGAGTTCATCAAGGAAACCGTCGCCCACGGTGGCACGATCCTGTTCGTCGGCACCAAGAAGCAGGCCCAGGAGCCCATCGCCGAGCAGGCGACGCGTGTCGGCATGCCGTTCGTGACCTACCGCTGGCTTGGTGGCATGCTCACCAACTTCCAGACTGTCAGCAAGCGACTGTCCCGGTTGAAGGAGCTCGAAGAGATCGACTTCACCGATGTCGCAGGTTCCGGACGGACCAAGAAGGAACTCCTCGTGATGAAGCGCGAGAAGATCAAGCTTGAGAAGACCCTCGGTGGTATCCGGGACATGGCCAAAATTCCCTCGGCTGTGTGGATCGTTGACACCAAGAAGGAGCACCTGGCCGTCACAGAGGCGCGCAAGCTGAAGCTGCCGGTCATCGCGATCCTGGACACCAACTGCGACCCCGACGAGGTCGACTACAAGATCCCGGGCAACGACGACGCGATCCGCTCCGTCACCCTGCTGACCCGCGTTGTTGCTGACGCCGTTGCCGAGGGCCTGATGGCTCGCGCCGCTGCGCGTGGCGGCGGCGAGGCTGCCGAGGACGGCACCGTGGCGGCCGACGAGCCGATGGCCGAGTGGGAGCGCGAGCTTCTTGCCGGCACTGCCGCAGCGGCCGAGGCTGCTGCCGGTGAGGCTGCACCTGAGGCTGACGCGGTTCCTGCCACTGAGGCACCTGACGCTGCACCTGCCGCTGAGGCACCTGAGGCTGAGGCGGTTCCTGCCGCTGAGGCGGTTCCTGCCGCTGAGGCACCTGAGGCTGAGGCGGTTCCTGCCACCGAGGCACCTGAGGCTGAGGCGGTTCCTGCCGCTGAGGCACCTGAGGCTGCCGCGGAGGCTCCTGCCACCGACGACAAGGCACCCGAGGTACCTGAGGCTGCTCCTGCCGCTGAGGCACCTGCTGCCCAGGCCTGAGCACTTCTGCTGAATCCCTCAACGAGTCAGCGCGCTGGGTCCGATCACCTTGTGGTCGCACCCGGCGCGTACTCACGAAAGAAAGCGACAACGATGGCGAACTACACCGCTGCTGACATCAAGGCGCTTCGCGAGGCGACCGGCGCCGGCATGATGGACGTCAAGAGGGCACTGGACGAAGCCGACGGAGACCATGGCAAGGCCACCGAGATCCTGCGCGTCAAGGGCCTCAAAGGCATAACCAAGCGCGAGGGCCGATCGGCCACCGACGGTCTCGTGGCGGCCCAGGCCGGCGACGGCGTCGGCACCATGGTGGAGATCAACTGTGAGACCGACTTTGTCGCCAAGAGCGAGAAGTTCATCGCGTTGGCGGACCGGGTCCTCGCGCAGGCCGTCACCGTCGGCGCGTCAAGCGTCGACGAGCTGTTGACCAGCAATCTGGACGGCAAGACGGTCAAAGAGCTGTTGGACGAAGCCAACGCGAGCATCGGCGAGAAGATCGAGGTTCGTCGCGTGGCGCACCTCGAGGCCGCCCATGTCGTGTCCTACCTGCACAAGACCAGCCGTGACCTTCCTCCCCAGATCGGTGTCCTCGTGGCCACCAACGGTGGGGACGAGGTAACCGCCCGCGACGTCGCCATGCACTGCGCGGCGTTCAGCCCGTCGGTCCTTTCCCGTGACGAGATCGACGCCGACACCGTTGCGAACGAGCGTCGCCTCGCTGAGGCCACGGCCAAGGAAGAGGGCAAGCCGGAGGCGGCCATGCCCAAGATCATCGAGGGTCGGGTCAACGGCTTCTTCAAGGAGAACGTCCTGCTCGAGCAGCCGTTCGCCAAGGACCCAAAGAAGACGGTGGCTAAAGTCCTGGAGGAGTCCGGCGCCACAGCCAAGGCTTTCGTTCGGTTCCGCGTCGGATCCTGACCGTCCCTGACCCCCGCGCTTGGGGGACACGGTATCGCCGAGGTATCGCCGGCCGGCACCTCAATCCACGACCAGTGGGCTTTGTGGAAGACTCGCGACATCCGTTCTGGTTTCTGCCCTGGGAGGCCCCATGACCACCGAAGCTGCACACCCGATGTACAAGCGGGTGCTGCTCAAGCTTTCCGGGGAGGCCTTCGGCGGTGGCAAGGTCGGGCTAGACCCGGACGTCGTGCGCGAGATCGCTGAGCAGATTGCCGAAGCAGCCAGTTCCGGTGTCCAGGTGGCCGTGGTCATGGGTGGCGGCAACTTCTTTCGCGGGGCCGAGCTTCAGCGCCGGGGGATGGACCGCGCCCGCGCTGACTACATGGGCATGCTCGGCATCGTCATGAACTGCCTCGCGCTGCAGGACTTCCTGGAGAGTGCCGGCGTTGCCACCCGTGTTCAGACTGCGATCACCATGGGCCAGATTGCCGAGCCGTACATCCCACTTCGCGCGATTCGTCACCTCGAGAAGGGCCGGGTGGTCATCTTCGGTGCCGGCTTCGGTCTGCCGTTCTTCTCCACTGACACGGTGGCTGCGCAGCGGGCCCTGGAGATCCAGTGCGAGGTCGTCCTGATGAGTAAGAACGGGGTGGACGGCGTCTACAGCACTGACCCTCGGGTGGATCCCAATGCGGTCAAGCTCGAACGCGTCTCCTACGACGAGGCACTGTTCAAGGGCCTTCGGGTCGTCGACGCCGCCGCGTTCGCATTGTGCTCCGAGAACAAACTGCCGATGATCGTCTTCGGGATGGAAGGCGATGGCAACATCGCCAAGGCCATCCGGGGTGAGAAGATCGGCACGCTCGTTACCGCGGATGAGGAGTCCTGATGATCGACGAAACCATGCTCGAGGCCGAGGAAAAGATGGAGAAGGCCATCGAGGTCGCCAAGGAGGACTTCGCGACCATCCGCACCGGACGGGCGAACGCCGCGATGTTCAACAAGCTCACGGTCGAGTACTACGGATCGCGGACCCCGTTGCAGCAGTTGGCGTCCTTCCAGACTCCTGAAGCCCGTACCATCCTGATCGCACCCTTCGACAAGTCGGTGATTGGTGAGATCGAAAAGACGCTGCGCGACTCCGATCTGGGCATCAACCCCAACAGCGACGGCACCGTCATCCGGGTCAACCTCCCGCAGCTGACCGAGGAACGTCGCAAGGAGTACATCAAGCTTGCGCGCACCAAGGCGGAGGACGCCAAGGTGTCCATCCGCAACATCCGGCGCAAGGCCAAGGAAGAGATCGACCACATGGTCAAGGACGGTGATATCGGCGAGGACGAGGGTGCACGCGCAGAGAAGGAGCTCGAGGTCTTCACCAAGAAGCATGTCGAGAGCGTCGACTCCATCCTCAAGGTCAAGGAAGGCGAGCTCCTCGAGGTCTGAGGCAGGCCCGCTCACTAACCGTATGACGACAACACCGTCCCACCGCCGCGACCGGCGCGCCGCTCGCGGCGGCTCAGGGAAGAAACCCAGCCGCGCAGGGCGCAACCTCCCGACCGCCACCGGTGTCGGGGCAAGCCTGGGCGCCGTGGTCCTGGCGAGCCTGCTCTTTCGCAAACAGGCCTTTCTCGGGGTCGTGATCATAGCCGGCTGCATCGCCGTCTGGGAGCTGCGCAGCGCACTTGCCCGGGGCAGGATCAGCGTCCCGCTGGTGCCCAGCATGGTCGGGGCGGTCACGATGATCACGGCGTCTTTCGTCGGCGGCGGCCAAGCACTGACGGTGTGTTTCGGCCTGACCTGCATCTCGTTGCTGCTCTGGTGCATATCCGATGGGCCGCAGGGTTCGATCCGCGACATCTCCGGCGGTATCTTCGTCGCGGCCTACGTTCCGTTGCTAGCCTCATTTTCCAGCCTTCTGCTCGCAGAGCCTGACGGCGCCAAACGCGTCATAGTCTTCATTGGTGTCACGGTCTGCAGCGACATCGGCGGCTTCGCCGTGGGCGTGGTGGCCGGCAGGCATCCCATGGCCCCGTCGGTCAGCCCCAAGAAGTCCTGGGAGGGCGCCGGTGGTTCGGTCGTCGCCTGTGTCATTGCCGGCGTCGTGACGGTCATGGTGTTGCTGGGCGGTTCGTGGTGGGCCGGTGCCATCCTCGGTCTGGCCGTGGCCGTCTCGGCCACCGTTGGTGACCTGACGGAGTCGACCATCAAGCGTGACCTCGGCATCAAGGACATGGGAAGCATCCTGCCGGGCCACGGTGGGCTCATGGATCGTCTGGACTCACTGCTGCTATCAGCTCCGGTCGCCTGGGCCATTCTGACCCTGCTGGTACCAGCCGGAGTCATCCACGCCCGCTGAGCCTGAGACAATGATGCAGATGTCTGACGTCGAACCCACCACCACATCCGAGTCCGCGCCGATGGCCCTGGCCGCGCCGTCACGCGGGCGCCCCAAACGTGGAGAGCTGACCTTTGCGGCGCCCCGCGCCGGGAAGCCGCCGCAGCACCTGGCCGACCTCGACCCTGCTGAGCGCAGAACTGCCGTCGAGGCTCTGGGGCACAAGGGCTTTCGGGCCAAGCAGCTGTCGACTCACTACTTCGAGCGACTCGTGGAGTCGCCCCAGGAGATGAGCGATCTGCCCAAGTCCATCCGCGACGACCTGGTGGCCAAGCTGTTGCCCCAACTGCTCACCCCGATCCGGACCCTGACGGCCGACAACGGCAGGACGATCAAGTCGGTGTGGCGTCTGCACGATGGCGCCCTGGTTGAGAGCGTGCTCATGCGCTACCCCAAACGGGTCACGATCTGCATCTCCAGCCAGGCCGGTTGTGGAATGAACTGCCCGTTCTGCGCTACCGGGCAAGAGGGGCTGACCCGCAACATGTCGACGGCCGAGATCGTCGAGCAGGTCGTGCATGGCGCCCGGCTGCTGCGGCGAGGCGAGGTGGCTGGCGGTGCCGAAGTTGCCCCGCTGAGAGTCAGCAACGTGGTGTTCATGGGGATGGGAGAGGCGCTGGCGAACTACAAGGCGGCGATCGGTGCGATTCGCCGGATCACCGACCCTGCCCCAGACGGCCTGGGCATGTCCGCACGAGGCATCACCCTGTCGACGGTGGGGCTGGTTCCAGCCATCGACAAGCTGGCCGCGGAAGGCATTCCGGTCACCTTGGCACTCTCGCTGCACGCGCCCGACGACAAGCTACGTGACGAGCTGGTGCCGATCAACACCCGGTGGTCGGTCGATGAGGCGATCGATGCGGCATACCGCTACTTCGAGGTGACCGGTCGTCGGGTCAGCATCGAATATGCACTGATCCGCGGCATGAACGACCAGGGCTGGCGTGCGGACCTGCTGGGCACAAAGCTCAATGCTCGTGGCCGGGGTTGGGTGCACGTCAACCCGATCCCGTTGAACCCGACCCCGGGCTCCAAATGGACGGCATCGGAGCCTGGCGTCGAGCGTGAGTTTGTACGCCGGTTGCGCGCCCTCGGCGTGCCGACGACGGTACGTGACACCCGAGGCTCGGACATCGATGGGGCGTGCGGTCAGCTGGCGGCCTCGACCGCCTGAGGTCTCTGAGCATCGGCGGGGAGTTGACGCCAGATGTCAGGGCCGTTTATCGCACCACAATGACGGTTCGACGCATTGCCGGCAGTTCGGTGTGCCCTGAGCGTGGCCGCGAGACGATGATGGCCCTATGAAGGATGGCAAGTACGCACGAGCCCATCGGCGCAGCATCGAGGACCCCGAAGGTTTCTGGGGCGAGGCGGCCCGTGGGATCGACTGGATCACCGCGCCCCGCAAGGTGATGGACGACTCCCGACCGCCGTTCTTCCGGTGGTTCCAGGGCGGTCAGCTCAACACCTGCTACAACGCCCTGGACCGGCACGTGATCGCCGGCCGGGGCGACCAGCCGGCGCTGCACTACGACAGTCCCGTCACCGGTACGTCGCGCACGCTGACCTACGCGCAGCTGCTGGATCAGGTGTCCCGGTTCGGTGGAGCGCTGCGGGCGCTCGGCGTGGACAAGGGCGATCGGGTGGTCATCTACATGCCGATGGTGCCCGAGGCTGTCGTCGCGATGCTGGCCTGCGCCAGGATCGGGGCGGTGCACTCGGTGGTGTTCGGCGGTTTCGCGCCCGGCGAGCTGGCGGCCCGGATCGAGGACGCCGAGCCGAAGGTCGTGATCATCGCGTCATGCGGGATCGAGCCCTCGCGCGTGGTCGAGTACAAGCCGCTCCTGGATGCTGCCATCGAGCGATCCGGCTTCAAACCAGATCACTGCGTGGTGTTGCAGCGTGAGCAGGCCGAGGCGTCGATGGGGCCGGGCGACCTCGACTGGGCTGCCCTGATGGATCCGAAACAGATGACGGTTTCCGAGTGTGTGACGCTGGAGGCCACTGACCCTCTGTACATCCTCTACACCTCCGGCACGACCGGCCGGCCCAAGGGAATCGTGCGCGACAACGGTGGCCATGCCGTGGCGCTGCACTGGTCGATGAGCAACATTTACGGGCTCGCGCCGGGCGAGGTGTTCTGGGCGGCCAGTGACGTCGGCTGGGTCGTGGGCCACTCCTACATCGTGTATGCGCCGCTGCTGGCGGGGTGCACGACGGTGCTCTACGAGGGCAAGCCGGTCGGGACCCCCGATGCGGGGGCCTTGTGGCGGGTGGCTGCGCAGTACGGCGTCTCGGCGCTCTTCACGGCTCCGACGGCGATCCGCGCGGTCAAGAAGGAGGACCCTGATGGCAAGCTCATTGCCGGTCAGGACCTCTCCAAGCTCCGCACCCTTTTCCTGGCCGGGGAGCGCCTGGATCCGGACACTTATGCCTGGGCAGGGCAGCGACTCGGGATCCCGGTGATCGACAACTGGTGGCAGACCGAGACCGGATGGCCGATCGCCGCCAACTGCCTCGGCCTGGAGCGTCTGCCGATCAAGGCCGGGTCACCAACCGTGCCAGTCCCGGGCTATGACGTGCGGATCCTGGACGAGCACGGAAAGCAGGTGGAGCCCGGCGTCGAGGGGGCCATCTGCATCAAGCTCCCGATGCCGCCCGGCACTTTGCCGACATTGTGGCGCGACGACGAGCGGTACGTCTCGGGGTACCTCTCCGCGCACGAGGGCTACTACCTGACCGGGGACGGAGGCTACTTCGACCAGGACGGGTACATCTATGTCATGGGCCGCACCGACGACGTGCTGAATGTGGCCGGACATCGCCTGTCCACTGGGTCGCTGGAGGCGGCACTGGCGGGTCACCCGTCCGTCGCCGAGTGCGCCGTGATCGGGGTGGCCGACCAGCTCAAGGGTCAGGTGCCCAGGGCGCTGGTGGTCCTGAAGGCTGGCGTCAACGTCTCCGGGGCGGGTGTCGTGGAGGCGCTGCAGGCTGAGCTGGTTCAGCGGGTCCGTGACGAGGTCGGCGCCGTCGCCTCGCTGCACCTGGTCGATATCGTCGTGGCGTTGCCCAAGACCCGCTCGGGCAAGATGCTGCGCAAGACGATGCGCCAGATAGCCGATGGCGGCACTCCCGCGGTTCCGAGCACCATCGAGGACGCGTCGGTGCTGGAGGCACTGAGGCCCGTCCTTACCGGAACCAGGCCGTGATCGCCGCAAGGCCTGGTGACGTCGTCGGGCTGGTGGCTGGCGAGGCCCCATAGCCGGCTGGGGTCAGTGGCTGGTCAGGGCTGACAGCGCTGCGCCCAGCAGTGCCGGCCGCCCGGTGAGTCGCTCTTCACGGTCGGCGAGAGTGGCGAGCTGTAGTCCCGCGTTCACGCCGAGCCAGCGCAGGGGTTCGGGTTCCCAGCGCCGAGAACGGTGTTGGACCCACGGCAGGCGGGTCAGCGAAGTATCGCGGCTGGTCACCAGGTCCGCCAAGGTGCGCCCCGCAAGGTTGCTCAGGGCTACCCCGTCGCCAACGTACCCACCGGCGTAGCCCACGCCGGTTGGCGGGTCGTACCCGACGCCTGGGTGCCAGTCACGGGCGATGCCCAGGGGCCCGCCCCAGGCGTGGGTGAACTCGACGCCCTCAGTCGCGGGGATGAGCTGGGTCAGACTGCGCCGAAGCGTGCTGAAGACCTTTGCGTCCCCGTCGAACCCGGCTTTGATCCCGGAGCCGAAGTGATAGGGCGCACCGCGACCACCAAAGACCATCCGGTCATCCATCGAGCGCTGGCCGTACACGATCACATGTCGATGCTCACTGAACGTCTCGGCGTCGGCCAGACCGATCTGATCCCAGACCGAGCGCGGCAGAGGCGCCGTGGCGACGACCAGAGAGTAGACGGGTGCGACGGTGCGCCGGTGGCCGGGCAACCGCGCCGTCCATGCTTCGGTGGCCCGCAGGAAGTGGCGGGCCCGGACGACGATGCCTTTGTCGGTCCGCAGGCGACCCTGGCCCACGTCGGCCACCCGGGCGCCCTCATGGATCCGCCCGCCCTTGCCCTCCACGGCCCGGGCAAGTCCGAGGGCGAGCCGGAACGGATGGATGCGGGCGCAGTTCCGGTTGAAGGTGGCGCCGCGGAGTCCTTTGACAGCAAGCCGATCAGCCGCGGCCGCAGGCTCAAGCCAGGTCATCCCGGTGCCCCAGTACTCGGATTCCTCGACTTCGGCCCGACTCCTGGTCGCCTGGGCGCGGTTGGTGGCAACGACCAGCGTCCCGCCCTTGTGGAACCCGCACTCTATGCCTTCCACCCGCGCCACGCGGCCGACCTCGTCGACACTGTCGCGCAGTGCTGCGTACTGATCCCTGGTCGCGGCCTCACCATGCTCACGTGCCAGCACTCGCGCACCCACGGGGTACAGGGCCGAGACCCATCCGCCGTTGCGTCCGCTGGCGCCGAAGCCGACGTGCTCTGCCTCCAGCACCAGCACCTTCAGCGAAGGGTCGGCCTCCAACAGGTAGTACGCAGCCCACAGTCCCGTGAAACCGCCACCCACGATGGCGACGTCGACGCTCTCGTCCTGGGTCAGCGAGGCCCGGCTCTGGTGGGCCGGCAGGCCGGCCCACCAGAGCGGGCCCGAGACCCCGTTCGGGTGGTTGCTCACCGGCGCCTCTAGAGGTGGTTCTCAGCCTCGGTCAGCACGGAGCGCAGGCGCTGCTCGATGTCGTCGAACTCCGGCTGGCCGATGATCAGCGGCGGCGCAAGCTGGATCACCGGGTCGCCGCGGTCGTCGGCCCGGCAGTAGAGGCCGGCGTCGAACAACGCCTTGGACAGGAACCCGCGAAGCAGACGCTCACACTCGTCGTCGTCGAACGTCTCGCGGGTCGTCTTGTCCTTGACCAGTTCGATCCCGTAGAAGTAGCCATCGCCGCGGACATCGCCGACCAGTGGCAGGTCCAGCAGCTTGTCCAAGGTGGCCCGGAACGCGGGGGCGTTGTCCTTGACGTGCTGGTTGAGGCCCTCACGCTCGAAGATGTCCAGGTTGGCCATCGCGACGGCAGCCGAGACCGGGTGGCCCCCGAAGGTGTAGCCGTGGGCGAACATCGTGTGGCCATGCCTGAAGGGCTCGAACAGCCGGTCGCTGGCGATCATCGCGCCGATGGGGGAGTAGCCCGAGGTCATGCCCTTGGCGACGGTGATGATGTCCGGCTGGTAGCCGAAGTCGGTGCTGGCGAACATGCTGCCGATGCGGCCGAAGGAGCAGATGACCTCATCGGAGACCAGCAGCACGTCGTACTCGTCGCAGATCTCGCGGACCCGCTCGAAGTACCCGGGTGGCGGTGGGAAGCAGCCACCAGAGTTCTGTACCGGCTCCAGGAAGACGGCTGCCACGGAGTCGGGGCCCTCGAACTCGATCGCCTCGGCAATGCGGTCGGCGGCGTAGCGGCCGAAGGCCTTGGGGTCCTGGCGAAGGTGCTCCGGGGCGCGATACAGGTTGGTGTTGGGGACCTTGACAGCGCCTGGCACCAGAGGTTCGAACGGTTCCTTGGCAAAGGGGATGCCGGTGATGGACAGGGCGCCCTGAGGGGTGCCGTGGTAGGCGATGTTGCGGCTGATGACCTTGTACTTGCCCGGTTTGCCGGTGAGCTTGAAGAACTGCTTGGCCAGCTTCCAGGCTGACTCGACCGCCTCCCCGCCGCCGGTGGTGAAGAAGACCCGGTTGAGGTCACCGGGCGCGTCGGCCGCCAGACGTTCGGCCAGCTCGATGGCCCGCGGGTGGGCGTAGGACCACAGCGGGAAGAAGGCCAGCTCGCGGGCCTGCTTGGCGGCCGCCTCGGCCAGCTCCTCGCGGCCGTGCCCGACCTGTACGACGAAGAGCCCGGCCAGCCCGTCGAGGTACTTGCGACCCTGGTCGTCCCAGATGTAGGCGCCCTCGCCCTTGACGATGATGGGCACCGAACCGCCCGCGCCGCCGGCTTCTTTCGGCTCGTAGGTGGAGTGGCGGGTGAAGGACATCCACAGGTGATCGCGCGCGGCGTCGGCGTAGGCCGCGCCCGTCCGGGTGGCGCGGATCGAGGGTGTTTCTTCGGTGCTCATCGTGTACCCCAGTTGTAGTGCTGTTTGTTGAGTTTCAGATAGACGAACGTCTCGGTGGAGGCCACGCCCGGCAAGGTGCGGATCCGCCGCGACACGAGGTCGAGCAGCTCTTCGTCGTCCTCGCAGACGACTTCGATGATCAGGTCGAAGCTTCCGGCCGTGGTGACGACGTAGGTCACTTCCGACATGTCGGCGAGAAGTTCGGCGACCAGCCGCGTATCGCCCTTGGCCCGGATCCCGATCATGGCCTGGCGGGTGAAGCCGAGCTGTAGGGGGTCGGTGACCGCGACGATCTGCATCACGTCACTGTCGAGCAGACGCTGCACGCGAACCCGGACGGCGGCGTCGGAGAGCCCCACGTTCTTGGCAATGGTCGCGTAGGACGTGCGGCCGTCGGTCTGCAGCTGCTCGATGATCGCCTTGGAGACCTCGTCGAGGCTGCCGTTTTGTGGTTTGCGGTCGACCAGACGGCTTCTGCCGGTGACTGATCTTCGGGGGCTCACCCAGTGATGCTCTCTGTTTTATTCAGTCTTGGCAAGCCCCAAAACGACGGAAACCGTTGTTGAACCGTGATCAAGGCAACGGATTCGATACTATTTCTGATCAAGACCTATCAAAACCGTGCACGGTGCGGTTAGAGTGCCATCACCCGAACCCGTCCTACAGGAGTCTCTTGTGAGCGCGAGTCCCCGCATCCTTCGCAACTTCGTCAACGGCGAGTACGTCGAGCCCGAAGGCGACGCGACCTCCGACATCGTCAGCCCGGTCACCGCACGGGTGGTCGCCACGGCGCCGGTGTCCTCGGCTGCGGAGGTGGACCGGGCCTATGCCGCAGCGGCGGCGGCCTTCGAGGTGTGGGGGGACACCACTCCCAGCCAGCGTCAGCAGGCGTTGCTGAAGTTCGCCGATGAGGTGGAGCGCCGAGCCGATGAGTTCGTCCACCTCGAGGCCGAGAACACGGGCAAGCCGTACGCGCTGACAGCCAGCGAAGAGATGCCACCGATGGTCGACCAGATCCGGTTCTTCGCCGGAGCGGCCCGGATTCTGGAGGGGCGTTCCGCAGGGGAGTACATGAAGGGTCATACCTCGTGGATCCGCCGTGAGCCGATCGGCGTGATCGGGCAGGTCACGCCGTGGAACTACCCGATGATGATGGCGATCTGGAAGATCGCTCCCGCGCTGGCCGCCGGCAACACGGTGGTGCTCAAACCGAGCGACACCACGCCGGAGACCACGCTGCTCTTGGCGGAGATCGCCTCCGAGTTCCTCCCGGCGGGGACGCTCAACGTGGTGACCGGCGACCGGGACACAGGACGTGCGCTGGTGCAGCACAAGACACCGGCCATGGTCTCGATCACCGGCTCGGTTCGGGCCGGCATGCAGGTCGCCGAAAGCGCCTCACATGATGTCAAGCGGGTCCACCTCGAGCTCGGTGGCAAGGCACCGGTCGTCGTCTTCGATGACGCTGATCTTGAGGCAGCCGTGCAAGGCATCGGGATGGCCGGGTACTTCAACGCCGGACAGGACTGCACCGCGGCCACCCGCGTCATCGCCGGGCCGCGCATCCACGACGAGTTTGTCGCCGCCCTGGCGCAGTACGCCACGGGGTCCAGCGCCAAGGTCGGTCTGCCCGACGACCAGGACGCGGCGCTCGGCCCGGTCAACAACGTCAACCAGCTCGCCCACGTCGAGGGGTTCGTCTCCAGGCTGCCGGACCACGCCAGCGTCTCCGCCGGCGGGAGCCGGGTCAGCGGGCTCGGGGACGGCTACTTCTACTCGCCCACGGTGCTGTCCGGACTACGTCAGGAGGACGAGGCGATCCAGCGCGAGATCTTCGGCCCGGTCATCACCGTGCAGAAGTTCTCCGACGAGGCGCAGGCGCTCGCCTGGGCCAACGGCGTCGAGTACGGCCTGGCCAGCAGCGTCTGGACCAAGGACTTCGGCCGGGCCATGCGAATGTCGCGAAAGATGAACTTCGGCTGCGTGTGGATCAACACCCACATCCCCATCGTGGCAGAGATGCCTCACGGCGGGTTCAAACACAGCGGCTATGGCAAGGACCTGTCCATGTACGGGTTTGAGGACTACACCCGCATCAAGCACGTCATGGCCAACATCGAGGCATAGGCACGTCCCCCGACAGCACCTGCAAACCTAAGGAGCGTTCATGAGCAATCAGGATCCGTCTGTCTTCCAAGCGGCATTGGCCCGGGGCCTGATCTCCCGGCACACGGTCATGGCAGGTATGGCGGGAGTCACCGCCGTTGGTGCGCTCGCAGCTTGCGGCTCGGCCGGTAAGAGCTCCTCCGGGGCTTCGACCAAGGCCATGGTCAAGGCGGCGACGGACATGTCGGCCACCGAAAAGATCGTGAACTGGTCGAACTGGCCGTCCTACATGGACGTCAACACGACGACCAAGACCCACCCGACCTTGGATGAGTTCAGCAAGAAGACCGGGATCAAGGTGAACTACACCGAGGACTACAACGACAACGACGAGTTCTACGCCAAGGTGCGCCCCCTGCTGGCTGCCGGTACCGATACCGGGCGGGACATGTGGGTGAGCACAGACTG
>Ga0097691_1000027_pt1 | contig 136040 bp, 149 predicted proteins | sample NGESurdeep072012_8_FD_72858 | JGI IMG/M metagenome (GOLD analysis project Ga0097691, IMG submission 72858) | Arctic peat soil microbial communities from Barrow, Alaska - NGEE Surface sample 210-1 deep-072012 | ecosystem: Environmental > Terrestrial > Soil > Wetlands > Peat ... | reverse complement strand
CCGCCGCCAGCACCATCGCCTTGTAGGCGGGGTTGGTCGTGAACAGGACGATGAAGAGGCAGGCCGCGGACCAGGCCGCCACTGCCCGCGCGTTCAACGGGTCGCTACTCCTTGGCCGCGGGTGGCGGGGCCGGAGACGGGTCGGTTGCCTGAACGTAGTGCCAGCCCAACGCGTCCTTGTCGTGCAGGACAACGTCTGTGTAGCCGTTCTGTGCCTGAGCCCACTGGCCACCCGTCTCGACGAACAGAGCCCAATATGGCTTGCCCTGCGGGAAACACTGCGCGTACTGCGCCGGCTCGCTGTCGATCTGGCATACCGCGGAACCGAAGCTGAACTTCATGAACTGGTACTTGATGCCGGACTTGTCCATCAGGGTCTGGCCGTCGATCGCGTCGGTGCTGAACCCGACGCATGCCTGAATCGATGCGCCGGACAGGTGCTCGACCACTACGTAGGCATGGCGCGGCGCCGATTCATTGACACAGGTGCCGCCTGGCGATGCCGTCGCCGCCGATGGCGCTGCGCCGCAAGCCGTGACCGCGCCGATCAGTGCAAGGGCCAGTGTCGCGCTGGTCCAGATGAGGTGCTTTCGCACGTCGTTTCCTCCAGGCGGTCTACCTTCCCGAACGCGCCGCAGAAAGCTGACCGCCAGGAGCTTCCGTGCCGTTGCGCGCGGACGGGTTTGCGTCGAGGGCGTTCAGGTCTCCTGGCTCGCGGATCGCCGCCTCCGCCCGCCTTCCCGGGTCCATTTGGACTCAGTGGCGTCGTTTTGGCGGAGGCTCCCCGCTCACAGTTGCGCGACAGCTCCGGACTCTCACCGGATTCCCTTGGTGCCCTGCTCGAAATCTTAGACGCTCAGGCCGGCCTGGTCGGCCATGGCCAACCTCAGATAGCCCGCCGCGCGCGTGACTGGCATCGCGAATCCGAACCGGTCGGGCTCGAGCGCCAGCTCGAGGTCGGTCGGCGGAAAGCCGGGCCACGCGCCGCTCTTCAGCCGGGCATAGCGCTCGCTCTTCTTCAGTGGCTGCAGCAGCATCTCGATGTCGGGCGTTTCGCCGTGAATCAACGCTTCCATGTAGCGAGCGCACGCATGGTCCTCGGGATAGTCCGCGGATGCGATCAGGGTCAGCGTGGCGGGACGCCTTAACAGGCAGGCTTGCACGGTCGCGCGGGCCACAACGAGACTCGCCACGAAGATGTCGACTTCTGTTCGGACCGCGGCGGCGACGGGCGTGCCGGCGCTCGAGCGCTGGACGAGGACCCGTCCCTCCAGGTCCATCCCGTGGATCTGCGTGGGTGAGTTGCTGATTGCGATGCCTTGCACCGGCAGCCCCTCCTCTTCAGCACAGATGACTGCCCCGGGCGTCGCCGCAGCGAGCGCACGCGCTTCGTCCGTCGTGGTGACCAGGCGGCACTCGCGCGCGCCGCCCGCCAGCGCATATGCGCTGACGGTGAACGAACGAAGGACGTCGATCACGACCGCGAGGCCACGCGCCTCACGAGCGCCGTCGATCCCGGTCGAGTGAATGATCTCCATGTAGATGAAGATCGTGACGCATGATTGGCCGGTGTCGGAGCCGCCTCGAGAGGAGCATCGTCCGTTCGGGTTCGAACAGATCGCGGACTGTGGTTCGATGCGCGTCGTCGGATTGCGGCTCGAGCCGGGACAGAACGTGCCGGAACATCGCAACGCGATCCCGGTCGCGGTCATCGTGACGGAGGGACGGCTGCACTTCGACGATGGCGTGAAATCGGGCGAGGTCGGAGCGGGCGAGATGATGCTGATCAACCCCGGCGAGCGGCACACCTACCGCGCGGACATCGACACCTCGGCCTACCTGATGTTCGCGGGCCTTCCAGGCGTCCGCAGCCGGACGTGGACGCTGCGCCGAAAGAGCTGAAGAATTCAGCAGGTCCCAACCTGCACGCGCTCGCGCGCAGGCTCTACGGTGGCGAGTTCCAGAGGTTGATCAGGCGCTGGCCCTCATCCGTGAGCACGCAGACCGTGGCCACGTCGAGCACCAGTCCGGCGGCGACCTCGAGGTCCGCGCGGATCCAGGCGGCGCCGACGGCCCGGAGGATGTGGCCGTGCGCAAAGGCGAGGACCCGGCCTCCTGACTTGCCGGCCAGGTCTATGAACTGCTGGGCGCGCGCATAAATCTGGACGGGAGTCTCTCCGCCGGGCGAGCCGTCCGAGTAGACCTCCCAGCTTGGATTCGTTTCATGGATCTGCCTGGAGGTAAGGCCTTCGTAGTCGCCATAGTCGACCTCCCTCAATAGATCTATGACCTGCGGGCTCGAGAAGCCGGCGAGCTCGGCGGTCCGCCGGGCCCGCTGCATCGGGCTCGAGTACACGATGTCGAAGTGGATCGATCCGAGCCGCGGGCGGAGCGCAGTTGCTTTCGCCTCTCCGTCGGTCGTCAGAGGGAGATCGGTGTTTCCTGTGTGCCGGCCTGCCTTGCTCCACTCGGTCTCGCCATGGCGGGCGAGGTAGAGCTCCACGTCAGGCGGGCTTGCCCATCATCTCGGGACGGCCCGAGCGAAGCGAACGGCTCGCGCTCTCGATCACCGCGCCGGCCCGGACCCGCTGGCCGGGGCGCACGCAGACGAGACCGACCGCGGCTTGCGCACCCTGTTGCTTGAGCGCCTCGTTGACGGCTGAGAGCACTCGGTTCGCAGCATGTGCCGTCCCGGCGACGTCGGTGTCGGGAAGAATGGCGAGCAGCTGCGGTGGTGTGCGGCCCAAGACTCCTGGCGTGTCCACGTCGCGCACCGTGCCGGCGAGAGCCGCCGCCATCAGTTTGAGGGCTTCGTCGGGGGACCCCGTGCCATTGGCCTCGATCAGCAAGACGCCCAGGTTGCGCTGGTAGCGGTGCGCGCGTGCCAGCTCATCCTCGAGCACAGGGCGCACGAAGCGATCGTTGAACAGGCCGGTCGTGCGGTCGACGATGTGAAGAGGTTCCGCCTGCGGATCGTCGGTCTTGACGCCGCAGGACGGACAGAACACAGCGCCGTGGGGCAGGGGCGATCCGCACGCCTGGCAGGTCTGCCCCTCTGGCCGGCGGCGGAGGAAGTCGCCAATCGGCATTAGGTAAAGCCTATCAGTCACGTGAATAGGCGCCCCGCCTGCCGCTTTCGCGACGCGACGCGAGCACCGAGGTTCGTAGCAGGCGGCGTTGACCTCGCAGCGCGCGGACCATACGTTTGGGGCAGGAGCGCCGCTTTGGGCAATCAGTTGGCCCCACCCTCATCGCCGCCTGCGCGCTGGGGCGGGAAAATAGAGAGGGCCCCCAGGAGATGTGCGAGTTTCGGTCAGCCCACCGCGGCGGTCGCGGTTGTCAGCCAACCCTCCGCCCAATCCGACACGGCAGCCAACACAGGTTCGAGGGCACGTCCGCGCGATGTCAATCGATAGCTCACTCGCACCGGCGGTCCTGGGTCGACGAGCCTCTCCACGATGCCTTCTGTCTCCAGCTCTCGCAGCCGCTCCGTCAGAACGCGGTCGCTGATTCCAGGAATACCGGCGAGCAGCTGGTTGAAACGCGCAGGGCCCGGAAGCAGGCCTTTGACGACCGCCCCCGTCCAGCGCTTGCCTATCAGCTCGATGGCGCGCTGAAAGGCTGCGCTGTAGTCGATCCCCCCTCCGACCATGGGGACAGATTCTATGCGCTATCGGACGTCTTCGAAGGGACGCGTCGAGGTTTTCCACAAGAAATTTTTCGATGCGTAATTTTTTGGTCTGGGATAGTGGTCTCCAATGGACGTAACCGGCCGAGTCGTCGTCGTCACCGGAGGCGCCAGGGGCATCGGTCGCGCCCTGGCAAAGCGGCTTGCAACCGCGGGAGCCAAGACGGTGGTAGTCGCGGACGTCGATCTCGACGGGGCTTCTGCAGTCGCCCTGCAGATCGGCGGCACCGCGGTGCGATGCGACGTGTCCCGTGAAGCAGATGTGAAGGAGCTCGTCGACCGAGTGGAGGCGGACGAGGGCCGGATCGACATCTTCTGCTCCAACGCGGGGATCGCGGTCGGCGGCGGGCCCGAGGCATCCGACGATCAGTGGCAGCGCATCTGGGACGTCAACGTGATGAGCCATGTCTTCGTCGCACGTCACGCGCTGCCGGCCATGTTGAAGAGAGGCGAGGGCTATCTCCTCGGCACGGTTTCCGCAGCTGGTCTGCTCAATCACGTTTTCGCAGCCCCATACGGCGTCACCAAGGCAGCCGCCCTTTCGCTGTTCGAGTGGCTCTCGATTGCGCACGGCGACCAGGGCTTGCGCGTTTCGTGCCTCTGCCCGCAAGGAGTCAAGACCGATATGCTCGCCGCCGAGCGAAAGCTCGGCCTCAACTTCTTGACCGAGAGCGCGCTCGAGCCCGACACCGTGGCCGACATCGTGTTGCAGGGAATCCACGACGAAAAGTTCTTGATCCTTCCCCACCCTGAGGTGGCCGAATACTTTCGTCGTAAAGCCGAAGACTATGACCGCTGGCTGAGGGGAATGCGCCGCCTTCGGGCCGGCATCGCCCGTCCCACCGCCTGAAGTGCGCCGGCTCGCCCTGGTCCCGGGCGCAGTCCTGATCGTCATCGCATTCGCAGCGGCGACTCGCGTGGCGGACACCCGCGACGGTCTGATCGCGGAGGTCGTCACCCTGATGGCCGGCCTCGTGGGGGTGAGCCTCCTTCTCTATGGGCTGTTGGCCGGAGCCACCCGCCCAGCGCCGAGGCCGTTGACTCCCGCGCCAGTCCGACCGCCCTCGAGCAGGGAGTTCACGATCGGCGTGGCGGGCCTCGGGTTGGCGGTTCTACTCCTCGGCGGGCTGGCGATCAGCGCGGGCTGGCAGTGGGCCGCCCTCGGGTCGGTGATGCTCCTGCCCATGATCGCCGGCAGTGCTTTTCTTTGCGGTCGATTTCTTCGCGCTCGCTAAGCCTTCGGTGACTCAGGCACTGAGCGCGAGCACCTCTCCCACCAGGTAGAGAGAGCCGCACACCAGCACGTTGCCGCCCGGCCCTGCCATCTCGCGGGCTCGGTCCAGAGCTGCGGCCGCCGGGACGATGGCCTGAGCTTGAGCGCCGTACATCTGCGCGAGCAGGTCGGCTTTGACGGCGTGGCCGGCGGCACTGGCCGGCTCGGTGAACACTGCGCCGTCGGGGCTCAGAGTTCGCAGCGCGGCGAGAAGCTGAGCAGGATCGCGTTCGGTCAGCATCGCGAAGACCACGACCAGGCGCTCGGTCCCGATCAGCCGGCGAAGTGCGACCCCGGCCTTCGTCATCGCGGCGGGATTGTGTCCGCCGTCCAGGATCACTCGCGGCCGGTTGGCGATGACCTGCAGGCGCCCAGGCCAGACCGTCGCCGCCAGCCCGGCGCGCACGCGATCGTCGGTGACGCTCTCGAGCAGGTGTGCCGCAGCGATCGCGAGGGCAGCATTGGCAGGTTGATAGTCGCCGACCAGCGGAAGGATGAGATTCCTGTGCTCGAAGCCGGGTCCCGTCACGTCCATGACGTGACCTTGCCATCCGCGCGACTGCGCTTTGACCTGTATGTCCCGACCGAGAACCCACACCGGTACACCCGCAGACCGCGCGTGCTCCTCGACGATCGAGAGAGCCGAACCCTCGCAGCCGGTGACGACACTGTCGCCTGGCTTGACGATGGCCGCCTTTTCGTGGGCGATCTGTTCGATGGTGTCGCCCAGGTACTTCTGGTGGTCCAGGTCCACGTTGGTGATCACGGCCACGCCGAGATCGAGCGCGTTGGTCGCATCCAGCCGGCCGCCCAGCCCGACCTCGCAGACCAGCTGGTCGATCCGCGGGGCCAGGTACGCGAGCGCCATCGCGGTCAACATCTCGAACTCGGTCGCCTGGCCCATCTCAGCGGCGATGGCATCGAGCACCGGCATCAAGGACTTCAGCGTCTCGACGAAGTCGTGCTCGGAGATAGGCCGGCCGTTCAGCTCGATGCGCTCCGTGTAGGAGACCAGGTGCGGCTTCGGCATGAACCCGACGTTCCGTCCGGTCGCCCGAAGGACGGCGGCCAGGCATGCTCCCGTCGAGCCCTTCCCGTTGGTCCCGGCGATCAGCGCACCCCGAAGGCCGCGATCGGGTGCGCCCATGCGATCGAGGATCGCCCGGGTCCTCTCGGTTCCGAGCTTCATCCCGAAGCGTCCCTGCTTTGAGATGTAGGCCAGCGCCTCGGCGTAAGTCATGCCGCTTCCGCGTTCCGTTTCAGGGTGCGGCAAATTTTGACGTCTGCACTCGCCGGGCTCTATGGACGCCGGCGCACCTCGGCCTCGTATGTGTTCTTGATCAGCATCGCCCTGGTCATCGGTCCGACACCACCTGGGTTCGGCGTCAACCAGCCGGCAACCTCTGCGACGCCAGGTCCGAGGTCTCCGACCTGGCGGCCGTCAGACCAGTTCGTGCTCACGTCCACAACCACCGCGCCCGCCTTGACCATGTCCTTGGTGATGAGATTCGCCTTTCCCGCAGCCGCCACGAGGATGTCCGCTTGGCCGGTGTGACCCGAGAGGTTCCTGGTCCGCGTGTGGCAGACGGTCACGGTGGCGTTGCGCCGCATGAGCAGCAGCGCGGTTGGTTTGCCGACGAGGTTGCTCCTGCCGACCACCACCGCGTTCGCGCCCTCGATTGGAATCCCCGTGCGTTCGAGCAGCTCGATGATGCCCGCGGGCGTGCACGGCTCGACGCCTCCGGCGAATCCAAGTGCGACACGTCCCGCATTCATCGGGTGGAAACCGTCCACGTCTTTCACAGGGTCGAGAGCGAGCACGACACGCGTCATATCGATCTGGCCTGGCGCCGGCTGCTGGACGAGGATTGCGCTGACTGTTTCGTCCGCGTTCAAAGCTGCGACCAGGTTCACGAGCTCCTCGGTCGTCGTGGTCACCGGCAGCCGGTGATCCTCGGATTCGATGCCGACCTGCCTGGCGTTCTTCTGCTTCAGCTCGACGTATTGCGCGGAGGCCGGGTCGTCGCCGACGAGGACCGTCGCGAGCTTCGGCCGCGAGCCGCCGGCAGCCACCCGTGCGGCGACCGCCTGAGAAACCTCGTCGAAGATCTGCCTGGCGACGGCTCTCCCGTCGAGGACGCGTGCGGTCACCGGCTAATTGTCGCCGGTCGTTTCGGGTCCGTCGATCCGACTCAGGGGAGGCCGAGCTCCTTGCGCGCCGCTTCGGCGATGACGCGCATCACCTCACGAAGATCTATGCCGGTTTCGAGGGAGATCCGCCGGCAGTCGTCGTACTCCGGCGACGCGTCGACCGGCTTGCCCGCAAATTCCTTCACCTTCACTCGAGCGACGCCGAGTTTCGTCTGGACCTCGACGGTCTTCCGGTGGGCGATCACCCGCTGGGCGCTGGTGACTCGCACGCCGAGCGTGGTGGAGTGCCGGAGGAGGTGTTCGGCGAGCTGCGCGGCGAGCTCTGGGGGCGAGATGACCGAGATGAGGTGACCAGGCCGGCCCTTCTTCATCAGGGTCGGGGTGACGCTGACGTCCAGCGCGCCGGCACTCATGAGGTCCTCGCACAGCGGCGCGATGAGGTTCGGCGCCATGTCGTCGAGGTTGGTCTCGATCAGGGTGACGCCGGTACTGGTCTCGACCCGGTCACCAACCCACACGGCGAGCGCGTTCCCGGGGGACTCGCGGGCGCCGATTCCATATCCGATCGAACGCAGGGCCATCGCGGGACGCTCGAACCTAGCGCCGGCCGCGAGTATCGCCGCGCCCGTGGGAGTGACGAGCTCGCGGCCCTCCACACTCGCCTCGAAGACCGCGCCCGTGCCCTCAAGGACCCGAACGCTGGCAGGCGCCGGGAGCGGCATGCGATCTGTGCGACCGCGGGGCGCCGGGAGCGCTGACGAGTAGACCTGGTCGACCTCCATTCCGTGGAGCAGCCAGAAGGCGCCCATCAGGTCGACCAGGGTGTCGGCGCCTCCCAGCTCGTGGAGGTGCAGCTCATCCTCGGGCAGTCCGTGCAGGCGAGATTCGGCCTGCGACAGACGGTTGATGGCCGCGATCACCGGTCGCTTGACCTGCTCGGGCGCGTCGGCCTCCTCGACGACGGCGCGCAGGGCCGGCACGGTCCGCTCGACCCGGTCCACGGTGTGGACGAGAACGCGTGTGCCGCCAACGTGGCCGCGAGTTTCGTGACGCACCTCGACGCGGACCTCGTCGCCAAGCCTGAGGGCTTCGACCGAGGCGTCGAGCAGCGCGCGGTCGGCGCCCGAGTCGATCAGAGCGCCGAGGGTCATGTCGCCAGAGATGCCGGCAAAGCAGTCGAAATAGACGATCGTCATTCGCGCGTCCTATTAATGCGCACGGCTGCCGCGCCGATGGGCTGCATGCTCACGGGCCGCTTCGCGACACGTACGGAGACTCCGGAGACCCTGGGCAGATCGAGCACGCGGTCCGCAATGCGGGCGGCCAGCGTCTCGATAAGGTTTTGCGATTCGCCCTCGATGACCTCTTTGGCGATCGCGCGAATGCGCCTGTAGTCGACAGAGTCCTCGATTCGGTCTGTCTTTCCGGGCTCGCGCAGGTCGCTGTCGACCTCGACGTCGACCTTGAACTCTTGCGGACGCTCGCGTTCCGCAGGCCGGACGCCATGCCGGCCCTGGAACGACATGCCCTCGAGCAGGATCCGGTCCATGTCGCAATTGTGGGCCCATGGCCTGAGCCGATTCGGACCCGCGCAATAGACTGAGATCGTGATCAACACCAGAGTGGAGGTGCGGCCGGCAACCCTCGACGATCTCTCGGCGTTGAACGACATCTACAACCCGTACGTCGTCGAGACGCACTACACGTTCGACGTCGAGCCCATGTCGGCTGAGGCCCGCCTGGAATGGTTCAAGCACCACGACACGGCAGGGCGCTACCGCGTCCTGGTCGCGGTTTCAGAAGGCCGGATCGTCGGGTTTGCGAGCAGCAACCGCTTCCGGCCCAAGCCGGCGTACGAAACCTCGATCGAGGCGAGTGTCTACCTGTCGCCTGAGTCGGTGGGCCGGGGCGCGGGATCGCGACTCTACGAAGGGCTGTTCATGGCGCTCGAGCACGAGGACGTGCACCGAGCGTATGCGGGGATCGCATTGCCCAACCCTCCCTCCATCGCGCTGCACGAGCGTTTCGGGTTCAAGCGGGTGGCCCACTTCACCGAGCAGGGCCGCAAATTCGACCGGTTCTGGGACGTCGCCTGGTACGAAAAGCCGATTGGCGTGAAGCCCGACACTGTGGCCGCAGGATAAGCAAGCCTCCCACGCGCTCCATTCGTTGTCGTATATTCCAACTGGAATATGTCGGAAATCGCGCCCACCATCTCACCGCTCGCCCTCTCGGTCCTCGAGCTGCTCGACGAAAGGGCGATGCACCCCTACGAGCTCGCCTCGACGATGCGCGAGCGCCATCACGACGAGTTCATCAGGCTGAACTTCGGCACGCTCTACCACACGGTCGAGATGCTGGAGCGCACCGGGATGATCGCGTCGGTCGAGCGCGAGAAGGAAGGCCGCCGGCCTGAGCGAACGATCTACCAGCTCACTGAGCCAGGCCGCGAGCTTCTGGTCAGTGTCGTCAGCGACATCCTTGCCCGACCCACACGCGAGTACGTCAACTTCGCCGCCGGGCTCATGTTCATGCACCATCTCGATGCGCCGCAGGCAGCTCAGCTCCTGACCGAGCGGGTGACCGCCCTTGGCGCGACGGGGGAGAAGCTGACCGGGATCATGGGCGAGCTGCACGCCGCCGGGGTGACGCGGTTGGCCCTCATCGAGCTGGAGCACAAGATCGCGATGCTGAAGGCGGAGAGAGATTGGGTTCGCAAGCTCGAGCGCGAGATCACTGACGGCACGTTGGAATGGAGGGCTGGAATGGGTTCCGGCCACGAAGTGTTGAGGAGAAGGCATGGTTCAAGCACGCGCTAACCCGTGGCTCGTACTCGTTGTCCTGACCACGGGATTTTTCATGATCCTGCTGGACACCACCATCGTGAACGTGGCGATCCCGGCCATGAGCGCCGGGCTCAACACCACGCTCGACCAGATCCTGTGGGTGCTGAACGCCTACATCCTCGTGTACGCAGTCTTGTTGATCACCGCGGGAAGGCTCGGCGATCTCTTTGGGCAACGGACCCTTTTCGCCATCGGACTCTTCGTCTTCACCGTGGCGTCGGCGCTGTGCGGCCTCTCTCAAAATGTCAACGAGCTCATCGCCGCCCGCATTCTCCAGGGCGTCGGCGGTGCGTTGCTGACTCCCCAGACGCTCTCCATCATCACGTCTCTTTTCCCGCCCGAGCGCCGCGGAGCGGCTTTCGGTGTCTGGGGCGGTGTGGCCGGGTTGGCCACCCTAGCCGGGCCGACAGTCGGCGGCGCCATCATCACCTACATCAACTGGCGCTGGATCTTCTTCATCAATGTTCCTATCGGAATCGCCGCTCTCATCGCGACCTTCGTCATCATCCCCGACCTTCGCCCTGGCCGGCACCATGGCTGGGACTTTGTTGGCGTCGTCCTCACGACGGCAGGCTTGTTCGCGATCGTGTTCGGCCTCATCGAAGGGCAGCGCTACAACTGGGGCGAGTACGCATACGGCGTCACGATTCCCGAGATCATCGTCGCGGGAGTAGCCCTCATCGTCGTCTTCGTGGTCTGGGAACGATTCCAGGCCGAGCCCCTGGTCCCACTCTCGCTCTTCGCGGAACGCAACTTCGCCGTGGCCAACTGGATCGCGGCGGCGATCAGCTTCGGCATGCTGAGCCTGTTCCTGCCGATCACGATCTACCTGCAGTCCGTGCGCGGTTTCTCTGCGTTGGCCGCCGGCCTGACGCTGGCCCCGATGTCGGTGACGTCGATGATCTTTGCCCCGTTTGCGGGTCGCATGGCCGACCGCATCGGAGGCAAATACATCCTGACGACCGGCATCACGCTGTTCACAATCGGATTCGGAACGTTCACTTACGTGGCGGGTCCCAACTCCAACTGGCTGACCTTTCTTCTTCCCGCGATCATCGCCGGCGCCGGCATGGGGATGACCTTCGCCCCGATGACCACAGTCGCCATGCGCAACATCCAGCCTCGCGTCGCAGGCGCAGCCTCCGGCGTGCTCAACACCACGCGACAGCTCGGCGCGGCGATTGGTAGCGCCGTGGTCGGTGCGCTCCTTCAGAGCCACCTGGCCACGACCCTCCACGACCAGGCGGTCAGCCACGCCGCATCGCTACCGGTTGCGTTCCGAGCGCAGTTCATCGCGGCGTTCAGCAGCGTCGCTTCAAACGGATTCGAGATAGGCACCGGACAGAACGGCGCGAAGCTCCCTCCCGGTCTTCCGCCCGCGGTGGCAAGCCAGATCAGCGCCCTTGCTCACGACGTCTTCGTCAGCGCCTACATCGATGCGATGAAGGCGTCGCTGGTGCTGCCCATCGCCTTCCTTGCACTCACAGCCTTCACCACGCTGCTGATCAGGAGGAGACCGCGCGTCCAGCAGGCTGAGGTTCCGCAGGACGAGGTCCGGGCCGCAGCCGGCTAGCCCTCTAGAGGCGTCCGCCCGAGATCAGCTTCAGAACCGACAGCAGGACCGCCGCGCCGATGAACGCGACGACGATGCTTCCCCAGAAACCAACGGTCCCGCCGGCGTTGAAGAGCGCCCCCAGCAGGTAACCGCCGATGATCGCCCCTGCCACCCCGACCACGATGTCGGCGATGCATCCGAAGCCGCGGCCGGCGACGACGCGTGCGGCGATGGCGCCCGAGATGAGGCCGACGATGATCCACGAGATCCAGGATCCTGGGTCGAGGTTGAGTCGCGAGGCGAGGAGCACAGACGCGACGATCACGATCGGCGCACCCAATCCGCGATCAGTTGGAAGACCTCGTCGCTGCCCAGGTCGTTGAAGGGTTCGTGGTAGCGGCCCTCCAACACGTGTAGCTCGCTCTGAGAGGGCGCTTCCTGGTGCAGCCGCCGGCTTCCTTCAGGATCGATGAGCGGGTCGGCGGCGCCGGCGAGGACCAGGAATGGAACCTTGATCTGGGCGGCTCGCGCGAGGATGTCGACCGTTGCGTTCTGCCACTCGATGAACATCCGGCTCGAGATCCTGTTGTGCACGAGGGGATCGGCGCGGTAGGCGGCAACCACCTCGGGAATTCTCGAGATCGCGCCCGGATCGACCTCGTTGTCCATCGCCAGGCGAGGTACGACTCTCGAAGCGAACGGCGCCACCGCGACCTTCCATGCCGGGGCCTTCAGCCTGAGCATGAGCGCTGGGCTCGAGACCACGAACCGCTTGCTGTTCGGCAGCTTGCCCGCGAGCACAGTGCTCAGGAGGGCAGCGCCACCGAAGGAGTGCCCGACCGGCACGACCTCTGCGCCGCCGATGCCTTCCACGTGCCTGACAAACGCCGAAACGTCATCGGTCCACTGCGTCCACGAATCGACGTGGCCTCGTCGACCTTCGCTCTGGCCGTGGCCGCGCAGGTCGACCGCGTAGGTGCTCATGCCGTGCCTGCCCATCGCTTCGGCGAACGGCGCATAACGGCCCGAGTGATCACCGAGTCCGTGCACGACCGCGAACGTGATGCCGGCACCGTCTACCGGCCACGCCCTGTACGCGAGCTTGGTGCCGTCGGCCGACTTGATCGAGCCGGCGGCGCGGGCCGGCGAGCTGTCAGGCACCGAGGTGCCCGAACCCCCTCAGAATCTTGAGGGCCTCCTGCTCCGCTTCGAGGAGCGTGGGGGCGTAAGCGCGGATGCCGCAGAGGGCGTACGCCCATTCCGGACTGGGCGGCCCTTGAGAGTGAAGTCGAAACGTCGGCGGATAGAAGAAGATGCGTTCGCCCAGGACTTTCTTGATCACCGGTCTCTTGGCGAGCACGTCCTCCAGCGCCTGGCCTGTCGGGAGCCGGCCGCCCTGGAACTCCAATCGGCGCAGCTTCGCCAGCGGATGATCCTCATCCTTCATCGACGTTGTGATGCCGTACTGCGCGCTCAGGTCCCTCAGGAAGATCGCAATGATGAGAGCGTCGGTTTCATCCCCGGCCATCTTTACGAAGCCGGCCGCGGCGGCCGCAGGCTCCTCGTTGTGCAGGTGCCGGAAGTACTCCATCTCGAACAGGCCACGCGAGTAGGCGCTCGCGATCCACGGCGGATTGCAGCGCCAGCTGCGCGCGCCGGCAAGCGCCTCGAACTGGTCGTGAACTCGTTCCAGCTGGTGCTCCGGAAGCCGTTCCAACCTGTAGTGAACAACTCGCTGCACGGTCGCGATTAAGCCTACCGGTTCAGAGCGGGGGTCGAGCCGCCGCACGAGCGGTCCGCATCGCCATTTCCTGCCATGGAGGCGCCTGCACTTGAACCGCCAGACGGTCGGCGCCCGCGGCGACAAGGAATTCGCCGCGTCGAGCGCCTTCGAGGAATGCCCGCTGGTCCGTGCTCAGGTGGAATGTGTCCTGCAGCTTGGCCGCCTCGCCTGGACGTTGGGCGCCGAAGAAGACAACCGCCGGATTCGTGGCGACGACCGTTCCCTGATCGGAGCTCAGGAGATCGCCGGGATTCTGGGTCGCGAATACCAGCGAACCGTCGTATTTCCGGATTCTGCGCGCGAGGCTGACCACGAATCGGCGAATGGTCGCGTCTTCGAACAGCAGGCCGAGCTCGTCGACGACGAGCATCCGGCGGCGATCCTTGCGCTTGATGCGCGCCCACAATGCCTCGGCCAGCAAGAAGTGCACCGGCGCCACCATCTCGTCGCGGAGCTCGCGCATTCCGAACGTCACGATCGGCGACTCCAGGTCGACGTTGGTCGGAGAGCTGAACATCGCGCCCAGGCTTCCGTGAACCCATCGCCGCATGATGGCGGCCACGCGCGATCCGGGCGGAAGCAGGTCGGCGACGTCTCGCAGCACAGGTTGATCGAGCTCGCCGTAGGCTGCGCGCACGGCGCTCTCGAGGACCGCGCGTTCGGCTTCGTCCAGTCCTCCGCAGATGGTCGCGCAGAGGTCGACGGCATCGGCGGCAGCCGGGCCGATCCAGCTCTCGTCGCGGCGGTCCGAGGGGCGGAGATCGAGCACGTTCAGCGCGTGTCCTGAGCCGAGGGCAAGCTGCACATCGACTCCACCGACCTGCCTGGCCAACGCTCCGTACTCGTGCTCCGGGTCTATGACGTACACCTGGATGCCTCGACCAAGCGCGCCGAGGACGAGCGACGAGAGCAGGTAGGTCTTTCCCGCGCCGGAGTGTCCGAACACACCGACGTTCGCGTTGGAGTACCGGCGCTGGTCGAAGGGATCGATGAGCACAGGCGCTCCTGTCGCCGCGTTGCGGCCGACGACCAGGCCGCCGGCGGTTTGAAGATCGCTCTCCAGCCAAGGGAAGAACGTGACCAGCGAGCGGGTGTCGAGGACCCGCTCGCGTCCAAGCCGGTCGACAGCGATTGGCAGGGTCGCGAGGTAGCCGTCAAACATCCGAAAGGTGCAGGGCTGCAGCCGGCAGAGAACGGCTCGGGCGGCGGATTCGACCTGGACAGCGCCTGCCTCCAGCTGGTCCACCGTGGCAGAGGTCAGCGTCAGGTACACGGCCACGTGAAACGCCTTGTCCTGGCTTGAGGCCAGCCGCCGCTGGAGATCCTCCGCGTTCGGCAGCGCGCCCGCAAGATGTGGATCGGGCGATCCGGCGTCCTGCTCCACAAGACGAGACGCGCGCATGTTGATCAGCTGGCGCTGCAGGTACTCGACGATCCAGGTCACGGGGAGCGGCGTGATGTGCCAGGCGAGCCGGAGCTTCAAGCCTTGAGGCAGCAAGCGGAAAAGCCACCCCGGTTCGAGATCGGATCCGGGCAGCCGGTCCACATACCACGTGCGGCTGTGCCCTCCCGCATGTTTGTAGCGATCTGCCAGCTCTCTGCCAAAGCACACCTGGGTTTGGGAAGGCGCCACCTCAGGCTGCACGCCGATTTCGTGCAGCGCCGGCTCGATTCGCCGCGACTGGGCCGTCGAGCTGATCAGAGAAGTTTCGAATCGATGCGCCGTGATCGATTGCGCCAGCTGTTCGACAAAGGCGATGTCCGCGCCGCGCATGTCATCGAAGTCCCGCGGCTCGGATGGCGCAAAACCCGCATCGCCCGAGCCCGGCGTCACCTCGACCAGGATTTGTAGCGAGCTGTCCAGGCCGTCGAGCAGACGGCGAAAGGAACTGATCCATCGTGCCCGGTCGGCTTCGGCCGCGCCCGCAAAGCCGAGAGAACCCGTTGTGATCACAGCGATTTCGCGAGCGCCGGTGAAGAGCGTCGCGGGTGCGCGGGGGATGACCCCCAACCACCCCAGGTTCAGCGCCGCACCCTTGGACCCGTCCAGGTCAGAGTCCGGGTTCGAGCGGCAAACAACGCCAGGTCGACGATCCACACGTCAGCCGGCGTGCCGCGCCACCGCCCCCAGGCCATGATCGCTCCGAGCCCGATGACGAACGACGACGCGGTGGCGCGCACTGCGGCGGGCCCCCACGGCGACGACCACAGAGCGAACGCAGCGAGCAGGGCCCCGACAGCGTAGGCGAGCCTGATGGGAGTCAGGCCGTAGAGCAACCTGTCCTCGAGATCGACGTCGAGGGGCACGCGTGCAGGCATCCAGGACAACGTACGGCGCATGCGAGCCGGAAGGAACCGAGGTTGTTAATGTCTTGAGTTCCCTAGAATCGACACTCGGCTCTTATCGCAGCGTGCTCGCGTAGCTCAACTGGCAGAGCAGGGGACTCTTAATCCCAAGGTTCAGGGTTCGATTCCCTGCGCGAGCACCAACCTGTTGTGCCCCAGAGTGTCAGGACGCGTCTGTGGTGTACCTGACGTGCCAAGTGGTGGCTGGCAGAATGCGCCCAGTTGTGTGTTGACAGCTTATTTGACAGCTTACGGATTTGGAAAACACCCCCGAACGTCGTCGAGTGCGCCCTGATTTGAACTCAGGCGGCGGCTTCCTGACCGAGTTGAGCTGCATCGCACCGAACCAATAATCCCCTGCCCTAATCGTCAAGACGCACCGTCACGGTTCGACTCCATCCACCAGCACCGTCATGGGGTGGTCGAGCTCGCAAGTGCGTATTCGATGGCGCGTTCTCGGGTCATTGCGCGACCTTCTTCCTCGCAGGCGGCCGACCGCTTGGGCCCCAATTCTTGACGGCTCTTGTCCAGCCATCGTTCGACCACTGGCTTTGTTAGCCGCATCGGCCGCCCGCCGACCGACTCGGCGAGGGCCCGCGACGCGCCGGCAAGGCGCAGAGCCCGAATCGCACGCGACTGTGCAGCGGCGAGGGCCGCAAAGTACATGAGGGGCGTGGCTACGCCGGCTGTGAAGTCGAAGGCACGCGCTACGGTTAACGCTCCTTCGAGATAGGCGCGAGCCGCGGCGAAATCGCCGTAGTCTGTAGCGTTCAGGCCCAGATATCCGAGCGCCCAGCATATGGGCCGCTGATCTCCAAGTCGCTCGGAAAATGAAAGGCTCTCCTCGATATACGTGCGTGCCTGTTCGTGGTCCCCTGTAATCATCGCCATTCGCCCTAGGCTCCTGAGGATGTGCGCAATCGACCTCGAGTCCCCGGCCTCCCTGGCGATCGCAAGGCCATCGTCGTAGCACTTGTGCCCCCCTTCCAGATCCCCTTGCCACTCGGTCAGCCCCCCGACCCAACGCAGGCCGCGGCCGATTCCATCTCGGCCGCCAAGTTCGCGGTAGATGTCCAGACATTCGTGCCAGCGGGCTGACGCGGGTTCGATGTCGTCTCGCCAATAGGAGACCAGTCCGGCCTGCTCAAGGGCTCTGGCGCGGAGCTCGTTGCGAATGGCATAGCCAGCAAGCGCCTTCCTGAACCAGTCGTCGCCTTCTTGAACCAGGCCGTGGATGTGCCAGAAATCAGTCAGCGCAGTGCTGAGCCGCAAGTTTGCTTCAGGTTCATGAGGGTCGCTCCACTCCAGCGCCGACCGCAAGTTGCCGACATCCTGGGCAAGCCGCTGATGCCAGGCTTTCTGCTCACGGCCCATAAGGTTCGGAACCGCCTCCTCTGCAAGCGCTACGAAGAACTCACAGTGGCGGCGCCTGAGCGGCTCCAGCTCATTGCTGTCGGCCAGGCGCTCGTGTCCGTACTGCTGCACCGTCTCGAGCATTCGGAAACGGATCGGTGCCGATACCTCGCCACTGGCGATCACGAGCGACTTATCCACCAGGCTGCCAAGCAGGCCCGTGATCGCGCCGCTTTCCAGATCGTCGCCGGAACAGACCGCTTCGATTGCCTCGAGGCTGAAGCCGCCGCCAAATACCGACAATCGCCGGAAGAGCGTCCGTTCCTTGTCACTAAGCAAGTCGTGGCTCCAGTCGAGCGCGGATTGGAGGGTCCGATGCCTGGTCGGGCTGTTGCGACTGCCGGCGGTCAGGAGTCCGAACCGATTGTGGAGTCGCTCCAGCATCTGGTCGGGAGACATCAAGCCTGCGCGCGCCGCAGCCAGCTCAATCGCCAGCGGGATCCCATCCAGCCTGCGACACAGCTCGGCGACCGCAGGAGCGTTATCAATACTCATCTCGAAGTTGGGCGCAGCCAGCAGGGCTCGATCCAGAAATAGGGCGACGGCCTCGCACCCTGAAAGTTCCTGGAGATCGATCGACGCGGCCGCATCTGGGATGCTCAGCAACGGCACCCGCAAGACCGTCTCGCCGCTGACGCGAAGGGGCTCCCGGCTGGTGGCAAGCATCGTGATGCCTGGACACGAGCGATGGATGTTGGCCACGAGGCCGGCGCAATCCTCGATCACGTGCTCGCAGTTGTCGATCACCAACAGGAGGTGACGGCCACTGAGGTGCTGTACCAGAGTCTCAGCCATGGCTTGACGCGGCCTCTCGTGAACCCCTATTGCCAAACCCAACGCCCGGGAAATGAGATGGCCATCTTTGACAGGCGTTAGGTCTACGAACCACGTCCCATCCGGATAGGAATTTTGGACTCGCGCTGCCACTTCGAGCGCGAGGCGAGTCTTGCCCGCCCCGCCAACTGCGGTCAACGTAACGAGGCGATTCGTGGCGAGAAGGCGCTGGACCTCGACCAGTTCTTGCCCGCGTCCGACAAAGGTCGTCAGCTGGATGGGGAGGTTTTGTCGGTGCTCGTCAGACGACTCGGCCGTTGAGCCGACTGCTTGCTCGTGGGCGACCCAGGCAGCCACCTGGGAGCGGGAGTTGACGCCGAGCTTGTTGAAGATCTGTTTGAGGTGCCATTCGGCCGTCCGGCGAGTGATAAACAGCTTTTCCGCTATCTCGCGATCGGTCAGGCCTTCCCTCACCAGTCGGGCCACCTGCAACTCGCGGAGCGTTAGTCCCGTCACGAGCTTCCTGCTAATGCTCCAAACCCCGAGGCAAGTCTAGACGCCAAACAACCAGTAGCTGACCCCGTAGTTCTCGGGGTGTTGCCGTCTGCAAGCCGTTCTACGGTGCCTGATGACGCAGGCATCCGATGACGAGAGGTCGAACACATGGAACTCCGACAGAACATGCACCGCACAGCGACGCGACCAATGGCGTGGATCGCTGCGATCTTGGTTGCGCTTGCTATAGGCGTCATTGCCAAATGAACATGCCTACCGGACGGAGTATTCGGCTCGCCGTGACCACCCTCGGATTTGCTGGGCTGATCGTGGCCCTCAACGCGGCCCCCGCGGCAGCAACACCACCAGATCATTTCGTTGGCACGCTCTTGGGTCGGGGGACCAACCAATCCAACGGAACCCTTCCCATAAGTGGGGGTCTTGATGTTGTTGTCACCTCGAGCATCGTCCAACCCGGCGGCTTCTCGGGCTGGCACTCGCACCCAGGTGGCGCGATCGTCGTAATCGCTCATGGCCAGATCACAACCTATCGGTCGGTTGGGAACCACTGCGACGTCACGACGTACACCGAAGGGCAGACATTCATCGAGCGGCCCGGTCAGCCGCTGTACGCGGTGAACACAGGCTCGACCGTGACGACCATCATCGCGACTTTCCCCAATGTCCCAGTAGGGGTGGTCGGTGCACAGAGAACTGACGAAGCCGATCCCGGTACCTGTGTATTGCCTCCCGCCTAACGACTGACGTGCGGGCGATCAGTCCTGAGAAATCGGTCGTTACACCGGGCGAACCTCTCGCCCGGTGCCTTGATTTTCAGGCGACACCTTGAGCCCTTGCAAGACCCGGATGATCAGGCGGCCGACCGCCTCGCGGGCGGCGACGGGGTCGTCGGCGTCGGCCACGTAGAAGCAGGCCTCGCGAGCGGACTGGCGACCAACGGTTTATCAATGTTCGAGCTTCCTGCTCATTATCCAAACCCGAGGCCAGTCTAGGCGCCAAACAACCAGTAGCTAACCCCGTAGTGCTCGTGGTGTCGCCGCATGCCAGCCGTCCTACGGTGCCAATTGACGCAGGCATCCAATGACATGAGGTGAAGCAAATGGAACTCCGACAGAACATGCGCAGCGTTATGTCTCGGTCTATTGCGTGGCTCACCGCGATGCTCGTCGCGCTGGTACTAGGACTCATCAGTTGGTACGCGTTCGAGAGCGGCGCGGCGACCCACCCAACAGGCGTCAACAAGCCGCCCATGACTTCCATTGACGCCCCGCGAAATGGCGGCCCGGGGGGCCAGGTTGGGGACCCGGATCAGACGTCGCGAACTGGCGGGCCAGGTGGTCAGATCGGAGACGCTTCGTAAGCCCTGACAGCGTATGTGACAGCTTAGGCAGGACACTCTGTGGCACGCCGGGACACTCTGTGGCACGAGTGCGTCAGACCGCTGAGTACAGGAGGCACGTCCTGACCAGTCCTGACGCGCTCTGGCAAGATCGGTCAATCTCCTCTTAATCCCAAGGTGAGCTGGTGCGCAGCCTTGTCAGGAATTCTTGTCACGGCGCCGTGCGCAGGCTGGGCGTTTGACAGTTTCGTTGACAGCTCCGCGGGGAGACACGCTGTTCGCGTTCCTTGCAGGGGGAATACTCGACTAACGATGCCTATGCCACGATCCCACCGACGAGGCGACCTACCCCGGCAGTGACCGCCATTGCCAATCCACCTCCTACGCAGACTCTGACCGCTCCGCGCAGTATCGGCGCTCCTCCCGCACGGGCCCCTGCGATCCCAAGCGCCACCAGGGCAACGAGCGCGCTCACCACCACGGCCAAAGTCCGGGCGGCCGTCGGGACCAACAGGAAAGCGCCTATCGGCAGCACAGCCCCCGCCGTGAAGCTCAGCGCCGAGTAGAGCGCCGCTTGGACAGGACGGGCCATGATGGCGGCCATACCCAGCTCATCGCGGGCGTGGGCGCCGAGGGCATCAGAGGCTGTGAGCGCTTCGGCGACCTTGCCGGCCAACTCTGTAGACAGCCCACGCTTGACATAGATCGCGGCCAACTCCTGCTTCTCGCCCTCTGGATGCTCGATGAGCTCTCCGCGCTCCTGGTCCAGGTCGGCCCGCTCAACATCCCGTTGCGAGCTGACGGATACGTATTCGCCGGCGGCCATCGCCATGGCGCCGGCGACCAACGCCGCTATCGCCGCGGTGAGCACGAAACTGGTTGGGGCTCCAGATGCGATCACGCCTATTGCCACGCTGGCAACCGAAACGATTCCGTCATTGGCTCCGAGTACCGCGGCTCGAAGCCATCCCGCGCGTTGCCCTCTGTGACGGACTCTACTGACGGTTCCCAACGTGCGCAAGTCTATCCGCGGGCGTGCTGCGTCCCCGCGGACGCCGCGTGCCTTACGTAGCCGACGCCTGGCACGCGAACCAAGTCCATGAAGCTGAAGATTGATCCAGACTGTGGCACGGCCCGTGTCAGAGCTCTATACCGAAGTCGAGCCGTATGACCGGGGGATGCTCGATGTCGGTGATGGCAACCTCGTCTACTGGGAAACGTGCGGCAATCCGTCGGGTAAACCCGCCCTGGTCGTGCACGGGGGTCCCGGATCCGAATGCTCACCCTACTTCCGCAGACTGTTCGACCCAGGCAAATACAGGGTCGTGCTCTTCGATCAGCGCAACTGTGGACGGAGCCGTCCGCACGCGAGCGACCCGACCAGCGGCCTCGCCTCGAACACAACCCACCATCTGATCCATGACATCGAGCTGCTGCGGCGGCGACTCGGCATCGAACGCTGGCTCGTGCTCGGCGGCTCGTGGGGCAGCACGCTCAGCCTTGCCTATGCCGAAGCCCACCCGGGGCGAGTCAGCGAGCTGATCCTGTTCGGCGTGACCACTGGACGGCACAGCGAGATCGACTGGGTATTTCGCGGCGGCCTGGCCCTTTTCTTTCCCGAGCAGTGGGACCGCCTCGTGAGCGCCGTGCCGCTCGAGGATCGCGGCGGCGACATCGTCGAGGCGTACGACCGCTTGTTGAACGACGTTGATGCTGAGGTCCGGCGGAGCGCGGCCGAGGCGTGGTGCACCTGGGAGTCGGCGACGCCCGACTGGCCTCCTCGGACAGGACTCGCCGAGCGCTTCAAGGACCCTGCTTACGCGCTCGCCTTCTCACACATCGTCACCCATTACATGAAGCACAACCTGTGGTTGGAGGATCGAATCCTGCTCAGGCAAGCGACCGCTCTGTCGAACATTCCCGGCTTCCTGGTGAACGGCCGCTTCGACTTCCAAGCTCCGATCGCGAATGTATGGGAGCTCAAGCGAGTTTGGCCGCAGGCAACCGTTGTGATCGTCGACGACTCAGGCCACGGAATCGACGCACAGCTGAGCCGCGAGCTCGTCCGGGCCACCGATCATTTCGCCGACCCCAGCCGGTAGCGGTCAGATACCGCGGCGACTATCCGTCGGCCTTGTCGAGCTTGACCGCCTGCTGGATGTAGTACTTGAGAGCCGGCTTGTTCACGTCGCCCAGGTTCTTCATCCGGACGTGCTTCGCATGCTTCGCGACTCCGCTAAGCAGACCGTATCTATCTTCGAAGTGGATGCCCTGGCGAAAGCCGAGCGTGATGCCCGATTTGCTTGAGTTGATCCAGGCCAGCGGCTTCTTCCGCGCGTACGTCGGCATCCCGTAGCTGATCGCTTCTTTGGCGTCGGGAGCACTCTCCTTCATCAAGCCGCGGATGGCGGCGACGACGGGCCTGAGCTCGGGTTGGACCTTGGTTTTGACGAATTCATCTACCGTCATGTTGGAACTCTCCAGAAAGTTGGGGCAGATCGGCCTTCCCGGCCCTATGTAGGGCAAGTGTGATGGGCCACTCCGCTGAAGTGACACCACGACGGGCTCTTGATGGACTTGCTCGCGGACGAGCTGATCAACTAGTGCCGATCCAGAACAGCCGCGTTCATCGACGCCTCTCAGCCTAGAGCCGCCAGCACCTCGCGCGTTTCCTCGACGCCTGCTCTCCAGACGCGCATCACGTCCGCGTCTGAGCGTTGGTAATAGCCTCCCATCGAGCCGTCGCCGAGGGCGGCACGTACCGCCGCCGGATCGTCCGAGACTCGAGGCGCCGGCGCCTTCTTTCCTGGAGGCAGATCGACTCCGGGAAGTCGCGTCCAGGGGAAATTCTCCATCCAGGAGGCATGTGATGCATCCGGGTCGATCTCCCTGACCACCGCGAACGTCTTCGGCGCCTTCCACCAGTCGTGGACGGTGACCCCGCTCGCCGCCAAGGTCTCGACCGGCGCGTTGCCGCCGTGCCCGTTCACGAGGAGAAAGCGCTTGAAGCCCTGCCCGCGCAGCGAGTCGAGCAGCTCACCCACGAATGACAGGTAGGTCTCCAGGCGAACTGAGGGGCTGCCCGGGAAAGCGGCGAAATACGGCGTCAGTCCATAGGCGAGGGCCGGCAGCACCGGTACCTGGAGCGGCTCGGCCGCCTCGACGGCGACGCGCTCGGCCAGGATCGCGTCGGTTGCGAGGGAAAGGTACGCATGCTGCTCCGTCGATCCAAGCGGGAGCACGATGCGGTCGTCACTCCGCAGATAGGCCTCGAGCTGCATCCAGTTGAGGTCGGCAACCCTCATGGAAGAGAGGATAGGAGCCGATCGCACTCGAGGCGCCGTCGCATAATCCCAGTGGTGGCCACTGCTCTCTCCCTGACGCACCTCGGGTCGTTGATGCGCGGCGTGCGCAGCGTCGACGAGGTCGGGGCGGACGAGCGCGCCGCCTCCCTGGCGAAACGCTCGATCAAGAAGGCTTCCAAGCTCTGGGCGCTGGACCTCGCGGTCCGGTGTATGGATCTCACCACCCTCGAGGGCTCGGACACTCCGGGCAAGGTGGCCGCCCTGTGCGCCAAGGGCATCCGGCCGAAACCGGGCGATCCGTCGATCCCCTCGGTGGCCGCGATCTGCATCTACCCGGCTCGCGTGGCAGATGCCGTGGCACACCTGCGCGGTAGCAACGTTCGAGTGGCGTCCGTCTCAACCGCCTTTCCGTCCGGCCAGAGCTTCTTGTCGGTCAAGGTCGCGGAGACGGTGGACGCCGTCACCTCCGGCGCGCAGGAGATCGACATGGTGATCGACCGCGGAGCGTTTCTGTCGGGCGACTACCAGCGGGTGTACGACGAGATCGTTGCCATCAAGGAGGTGTGCGGCGACGCGCACCTCAAGGTCATCCTCGAGACCGGTGAGCTCGGAACCTATGACGCCGTGCGCCGCGCAAGCATTCTCGCGATGGCGGCCGGCGCCGACTTCATCAAGACATCCACCGGAAAGGTGCAGCCCGCGGCGACCCTGCCGGTGAGCCTGGTCATGATGGAGGCGATCCGCGATTTCGTCCGCGAGACGGGGCGCCCGGTCGGCTTCAAGGCCGCGGGCGGAATCCGCACCGCCAAGCAGGCCATCGCCTACTTGGTCCTCCTCTACGAGACCTTGGGGTCGGACTGGATGACTCCCGAGCGCTTCCGCCTCGGGGCTTCGACTCTCCTAAATGACGTGCTGATGCAGATCGACAAGGAACGGACAGGCGTGTACCAGTCGGGCGATTACTTCACGATCGACTGATGGCCCTCACCAAGAAGCAAACCGCGGAGCTCGCCAAGCGCGCCGCTCAAGGCGGCGGTGTCTTCGAGTACGCGCCCGCTCCCGAGGCCATCGACCACGTCCGCATTCAGCCCAGCTACGGGCTTTTCATCGGCGGCAAGATGGTCGCGCCGCACAGCAAGAAACGATTCCCAACCATCAACCCGGCGACAGAGAAGAAGCTGGCCGAGGTGTCCGAGGCCGACGCGGTCGACGTCGACCGGGCCGTCAAGGCCGCCGGCCGCGCGTTCGATTCCTGGTCGCACCTTTCGCCTTCGCGCCGCGCCCGCTACATGTTCCGGATCTCGCGACTGATCCAGGAGCGCGCGAGAGAGCTCGCCATAGTCGAGACGATGGACGGCGGCAAGCCGATCAAGGAGTCGCGCGACGTGGACATCCCACTTGCTTCCGCGCACTTCTTTTATTACGCCGGCTGGGCGGACAAGCTCGAGTGGGCTTTTCCCAACCGCAAGCCGCGACCGCTCGGAGTCGCGGGCCAGGTGATTCCGTGGAACTTCCCGCTGCTGATGCTTGCCTGGAAGATCGCACCCGCGCTCGCGGCCGGCAACACGGTGGTGTTGAAGCCTGCCGAGACGACGCCCCTCTCGGCGATGGTCTTCGCCGAGATCTGCATGCAGGCGGAGCTGCCTCCAGGCGTGGTCAACATCGTCACCGGCGCCGGCAAGACAGGCGCGCTCCTCGTCGAGCATCCAGGCGTCAAGAAGGTGGCGTTCACCGGCTCGACGGAGGTTGGAAAGCAGATCCAGCGCGCCCTGGCCGGGACCGGCAAGAAGCTCACTCTCGAGCTCGGGGGGAAGGCGGCCAACATCGTGTTCGAGGATGCGCCCCTTGACCAGGCGGTCGAGGGCATCGTCAACGGCATCTACTTCAACCAGGGACACGTTTGCTGCGCCGGCAGCCGGCTCCTGGTCCAGGAATCGATCGCGGAACCGTTGATGGAGAAGCTGAAGCGCCGGCTCTCGACGCTGCGCCTCGGCGACCCCCTCGACAAGAACACGGACATCGGCGCCATCAACTCCCGCGCGCAGCTCGAGAAGATCCAGGGCCTGGTCGAGTCGGGAGTCGAAGAAGGCGCCGAGCTGTACCAGCCCGAGTGCCGGCTTCCCGAGCGGGGGTTCTGGTTCCCGCCGACCCTGTTCACCAATGTTTCCCAGTCCTACCGCATCGCGCGCGAGGAGATCTTCGGCCCGGTGCTCTCGGTGCTCACGTTTCGTACTCCCGCCGAAGCGGTCGAGAAGGCGAACAACACGCCGTACGGGCTTTCCGCCGGCGTCTGGACCGACAAGGGTTCGCGCATCCTCTGGATGGCCGAGCGACTGCGAGCCGGAGTCGTGTGGGCAAACACCTTCAACCGCTTCGACCCCACCTCTCCATTCGGCGGCTACAAGGAGTCGGGATTCGGGCGCGAAGGCGGAATCCACGGCCTCGCTCCTTACCTGGACCTCAACTGATGGACGTTCGCAAGACCTACAAGCTCTACGTCAACGGCGAGTTCGTGCGCTCCGAGTCCGGGCGCGCCTATCGTCCCGATGGAAACGTGAACGTCCCGCGTGGCTCGCGCAAGGACCTCCGCGATGCGGTGCGTGCGGCACGGACCGCCTTTCCGTCGTGGGCGGCCCGAACGGCGATGAACCGCGGCCAGATCCTCTATCGCGCGGCGGAGATGCTCGACAGCCGCGGCGCGCAGTTCACCGACCTGCTGGGCGGGGGAGCGAAGGCGCGCCGAGAGCTCGAACAGGCGGTGGAAACGCTCGTCTGGTATGCGGGTTGGACGGACAAGCTTCCACAGGTCGCCGGCACCGTGAACCCGGTCGCCGGTCCCTACTTCAACTTCACCCTCCCGGAGCCGACAGGCGTGGTTGGCATCGTCGCGCCCGAAGAGCCGGCCCTGGTCGGACTTGTCAGGCGCCTGGCGCCCGCCCTGTGCGGAGGCAACGTCGTGGTGGCACTCGCACCCGAGTCGCAACCCTTGCCTGCGCTGACTCTCGGCGAGGTCTTCGCGACCAGCGACTTCCCGGCGGGCGTGGTGAACGTTCTGAGCGGCCAGCGCGGCGAGCTCATGCCGTGGCTCGCGGCCCACATGGACGTCAACGCGATCGATATCGCGGGCTGTACCCCCGAGGAGGTCGAAGCAGTCGAGTCCGCCGCGGCCGACAACGTGAAACGGGTGATCAAAGTCACGCCCGAAGAGGCCAGTCCGTACCTGATCACGGCCTTCATGGAGATGAAGACCGTGTGGCATCCCATCGGGGTCTAAAATCTAGAGTTACATGCCAGGGGTGCTGACCAGGCCGATCCCGGTAAAAGTCTCGGGATCAAGCGCGGATGCGCCCGCCACCGGCAAGCCGATGATCAGCGCGACGCGGATCGCGCGCAGGGTCAGGCAGCTCGGAAAGCAGATCTCCGAGACGTACGCCGACATCGAAACACCACTCGTGATGGTCGTCATCCTCAAAGGCGCGACGGTGTTCGCGGCCGATCTCCTGCGCAGCCTCAGCATCCCCGCCGAGCTCGAGTTCGTGCGCGCTTCCAGCTATCACGGCGGCACCACGAGCAGCGGCCGCCTCCAGCTCGCGCACATGGTCGACGGACCCCTGGTCGGACGCCACGTCCTGCTCGTCGAGGACATCGTGGACTCGGGCCTCACTGTCAACGTGATTGCCAAGCGCATCCGCCGCCTGGGCCCTGCGTCGCTGCGCATCGCGGCGCTGCTCGACCGGCCCGCGCGCCGAGTCGTCGAGGTGAAGATCGACTTCTGCGGTTTCGTCATACCCGACCGCTTCGTGATCGGTTACGGCCTCGACTACGCGGGCCTGTACCGCGAGCTGCCTCACATCTATTCGCTGACCTAGCGAACACGACCGCCTCGCCGTACTTCGCGTGGCGCAAGGCAGAGCTGCACTGCCACCTCGACGGCGCCGTGCGCATATCGACCGCCGAAGAGCTGTCAGGCCGAAAGGGACTGCCGATGGTGGCTCCAGGCGATTGCCCTGGTCAGGCCGACTACCTCAAATACTTCGACGACGCGATCGCCGTGATGCAGACGGCGGCAGCCCTCGAGCGCATCGCGTATGAGCTGTGCATTGATTCAGCCGCCGAGAACATCGACTACCTCGAGGTCCGCTGGGCGCCGCGACTGCACCTGCGCAACGACCTCACCGTGAGTGAGGTGATCGGCGCGGTGCTGGCAGGGCTGGCCGCGGCTCCGCTGCAAGCGGTCGCGATCGTATGCGCCATGAGGCAGGACACACCAGAGGAGAATGTCGCGCTCGCGCGCGAGGCCGGCCGTTTCGCCGGCCGTGGGGTGGTCGGCTTCGACCTCGCGGGAGACGAGGTGCGGTACCCGGCCGCTCCGCAGCGGCCTGCTTTCGAGGCCGCCCGCGCCGCCGGCCTGAGGCTCACCTGCCACGCGGGGGAGGCCGGCGACCCATCGAGCGTCGAGGAGGCGCTCGACCTGGGCGTGGAAAGGATCGCGCATGGGGTGATCGGGGCCAGAAACCCGCGCATCGTCGAGCGCGTCAGGTCCGAAGGCGTGGTGCTCGACCTTTGCCCAACCGCGAACTGGAAGTGCAAAGCAGTGCCGAGCCTGGCCGAGCACCCGCTGCCGCGCCTGGTTCGCGCCGGGGTTCGCTGCACGATCAGCACCGATTCGCGCACGGTCGCGGACACAACGCTCAGCCACGAGTTCGAGCTCGCGAGCGCCATGGGGATGAGCGACGAAGAGCTGCGGCGGTGCAACGCAACCGCTTACGAGGCGAAGTTCGGCTAGTTGCCGGTTCCGAACAGGCGGTCGCCGAAGTCGCCCAGGCCCGGGACGATGTACGCCTTGTCGTTCAGGCGCTCGTCCAGCGCCGCGGTGTAAATATCCACCTCCGGGTGCCGCTCCTCGAGCACCTTCACCCCCTCCGGGGCGGCCACCACGCAGATCATCCGGGGGTTGCGCCCGCCCGCTTCCTTGATCAGGTCCAGCGCCTGGGCCGCCGACCCGCCGGTCGCCAGCATCGGGTCCAGCAGCAACGGAACCTTTCCCACCAGGTGCGGAAGCTTGTTGTAGTAGATGCGCGCGACGGCGGTTTCCTCGTCGCGCTCGAGGCCGATGTAGCCGACGCTCACCCGCGGCAAGAGCTCGAGCACGGGGGCGAGCAGCCCAAGACCGGCGCGCAGCACCGGGATGGCGACGACCTCGCGTTCGACGGAGATGGCGGCAGCTTCGGCCAGCGGGGTCTGCACGGTTCCGCGCCGGACCTCGAGGTCGGCTGTGGCCTCGTAAAGCAGCAGGGTGATCACCTTGCGCGCGAGGATCCTGAACTCGTCGGGAGTGGTCGTTCGATCGCGCAGCCCACGCAGACTGTCGGCGACGAGGGGGTGGCTACTTACCTTTAGCGGCACGGTCTTGCGCGATCAAGCGGCGGATTGCGTCCACCGCCACCTTCAGCATCCGGTCCATGTACGACGGGTCGAGGTGATGGATCTCCCCGGCGCCCAGCTCGTCCACGCAAAGGTTGATCGTGGCCGCTCGCAGCTTCCTCATGCGGGCGACCACGAAGAGCGTCGAGGTTTCCATGTCGTTGCTCAACACGCCCGCCCGCGACCACATCTCGAGCTCGTCACGCACGTGCGGCCGTGGCATGGTGTCGGGCAGCAGGTCGGAATAGAGCGCGTCCACGCTGCGAATGATCCCCACGTGGTACGGCGCGCCGGACGCCTTCGCTGCGTCGACGAGCGCGTTGACCATGTGCAGCGAGGCCACCGCGGGGTACTCGACCGGCACGTAGCCGTTCGGCGTGCCTTCGCTGCGGACCGATCCGAGCGCGATCACGAGGTCGCCCATCTTGATCTCAGGCTGGGCGGCGCCGCACGTTCCGACACGCAGGAAGGTGTGGACGCCGAGCTCCCTGAGCTCCTCGACCCCGATCGCGACGGAAGGGCCTCCCATGCCGGTCGACATGGTCGATACGGGAACGCCGTCGAGCGAGCCGGTGAAGGTTCGGTACTCGCGGCTGAACGCGACCTCCTTCGCACCGTCCAGGTACTTCGCGATCATCTCGGTGCGCGCCGGATCGCCCGGAACCAGCACGTAGTCCCCGACCTCGCCCTTGGCGAGGCCGACGTGGTACTTCTTCGGACCTTTCTCCGCCACTGCGGCGAATACTAATCGGCCTTTGAAACGCCGTCCTTGTCCACCCGGGCCAGAACGTGGGGCGGGCGATTGACCTCGCTTGCGCTCAGACGCCACGCCTTCTGCAGCCGGGACACGACGGATCGTGCAAGCTCCTCGGAGCGGGCGTGCACCACGGCCAGCGGATCGCCCGCCTTGACTCGAGCGCCGACCGGCGCCTCGATGACGATGCCGGCGGCGTGGTCAACCCGGTCGTCCTTCTTCTTGCGGCCGACGCCGAGCTCGAGCCCCGCCAACCCGACCTCCAAAGCGTCGATCGACTGCACGTAGCCGGCGGCCGTCGACGGCACCGCAAGCTGGAACGGCGCCACCGGCAACCCCTCCTCCAGCCTGCCGCCCTGGGCGGCGAGCATGCGCAGGAAAGCGTCCCGGCCGGCGCCCGATCTGAGGGTTTCGTCCGGGTCCGTGTTGACCTCAGCCAGCCGGCACATCTCACGCGCGACGACCAACGAGACCTGAACCAGCTCCTCGTCTCCCTTCCCGGCCAGTGCGTCCAGCGCCTCCTGAACCTCGAGCGCGTTGCCGACCGAGCGACCGAGAGGGTTGTCCATGGCGGTGACGAGTGCGACGGTCCGGCGGCCTGCGCCTTCGCCCAGCTGCACCATCTCGGAGGCCAGCTCGATCGCGGACTCGACGTCGGGCATGAAGGCCCCGCGACCGAACTTGACGTCGAGCACGATCGCGTCCGCGCCCGCGGCGATCTTCTTCGACATCACACTGGACGCGATGAGCGGCACGGACGGCACGGTCGCCGTCACGTCCCGCAGGGCGTACAGGGCCTTGTCGGCCGGCACCATGTGGGGCGACTGGGCCGCCACCGCGATCCCGACCTCCTGGACCTGCCGGATGAAGCGCTCGGGCTCCAGGTCCACGGTGAGTCCTGGAACGGACTCGAGCTTGTCGAGCGTCCCGCCCGTGTGGGCGAGAGCGCGGCCGCTGAGCTTCGGGACCTTGACCCCGCACGCGGCCGCAAGGGGCGCCGCGATCAGGGTGACCTTGTCGCCAACCCCGCCTGTCGAGTGCTTGTCGACCTTGATTCCTTTGATCCCGCTCAGGTCGAGCACCTCGCCGCTGGCCACCATGGCCTGCGTCAGGGCAAGTGTCTCGGCGCGGGTCATGCCACGGATGCACACCGCCATCAACCAGGCCGCCATCTGGTAGTCGGGAATCTCGCCACGCAGGTAGCCGGAGAGCAGAAATTCGATCTCTTCGGGCGTGTGTTCCGCACCGTCTCGCTTGCGGCCGATGACCTCGAGTGGAACCACTGCCGGCTATCCTTCCACACCTCCCGGGAAGGTCAATGGGCGAGTGCTACAATCCGGCCCGATCCGAGCGGTGTGGCGCCCGGCTGTGGCCAGGTATTTGAGAGGGAGCTATTAGGATGGGGCAGACGCGGCTTCGACTATTTGGTCTGGTGGCTGTGGCACTGATGCTGGTGGCCGCCTGCGGTGGTTCGTCCGGCAACAACACTCCCGCGAAGCAGTACAAGATCGGCCTTGTCACTGACGTCGGCGGTCTCAACGACAAAAGCTTCAACCACCTCGCTTATGTCGGGCTTCAGAAGGCGATCACCGACTTCAAGGTCAAGGGCGACGTCAAGGAATCGAAGACGGGCGACGACTACGTTCCGAACCTCACGAACTTCGCGTCCACGGGCTACGACCTCGTGATCGGAGTCGGCTTCTTGATGCAGGAAGCGGTGGGCACGGTCTCCGGGCAGTTCCCCAACGTGCACTTCGCGATCATCGACGGCTCCGGCACCGACGCCAACGGCAACGACCTCAAGCACGCCAACGTCGAGTCTCTGTTCTTCAGAGAGCAGGACGCGGGCGCGATGGTCGGAGTCATCTCCGGAATGCTCGAGAAGCAGGGCAAGCTGAAGAACAACAAGGGCGTGATCAGCGCCGTCGGAGGCGTGAGCATCCCGCCGGTCAACCACTACATCGCCGGCTACAAGTGGGCGGCGACCATGGAAGATCCCGGTATCAACGTGCTGGTCGGCTACTCGAACGACTTCACCGACCCGGCCAAGTGCAAGGGCGTCGCGCAAGGGCAGATCAACGGCGGGTCCGACGTCGTGTTCCAGGTCGCCGGCGGCTGCGGGCTCGGAGCGCTGCAGGCCGCAGGGCAGGCCGGCGTCAAGAGCATCGGCGTGGACGCGGACCAGAAGGACGCCGACCCCTCCGTAATCGCAAGCGCTTTGAAGAAGGTTGACGTCGCCACCTACACAGCCATCAAGGACGTGGTCAACGGCCAGTTCCCCGGCGGGGCATTGACCTTCGACATCCAGAACGGCGGCGCCGGCTACGCCATCGACAACTTCACGCTGCCGGCAGACATCCAGGCTGAGGTGACGAAGATCCAGGGCGAGATCGCAGCAGGCACGCTGACGCCACCGGCTGACATTCCGGCCTAAATGGGACAGGGGACGGGCGCGATCGTCGCCCGTCCCCAGTCACCGGGCCTACCGCCAAACCAATGACGATCGCGCGCCGGGTCGCAAGTGGGCTCGCGATGCCGCTCGGCTCGGTCGTCTTCGCATTCGTCGCCGGCGGTCTCATCGTCACAGCCACCGGGGGCAACCCGTTCAGCGCGTACGCGGGGCTCATCTGCGGCGGCTTAGGAATCGGCTGCACGCAGGGTGAGAATCCGGCGCTTCAGATTTCCAACACCATCGTGTTCCTCACCCCGCTGATCACGACCGGGGTCGCGGTCGCGCTGCCGTTCAGGGCCGGCTTGTTCAACATCGGGGCCGAGGGACAGCTGCTCGCGGGCTCGATAGCCTGCACCGCGATCGGGATCAAGTTCAGCACTCTGCCCGCCCCGATCCTGCTGCCGATGGTCCTGGTCGGCGGCATGGTGGCAGGCGCATTGTGGGCGGGCGTCGCCGGGGTGCTCAAGGCGACCGTCGGAGCCCACGAGGTAGTGACGACGATCATGATGAATTACGTCGCGCAGTGGTTCCTGCGCTACCTGATCATCGGCGGGCCGCTGCAGCTTGCCGCCGGAACGTCGAAATCGCTCCCGATCGGTCCGGGGGCGCGCCTCGCCACGCTCCTTCCGTCCGACAACTCGCTGATCGTTTTCGGTCTGCCCGCGAGCGTGTATCGCGTCCATACCGGGCTGTTCATCGCGATCGTCGCCGCCGCGGTTTTTGCGTTCCTGTTGTGGCGCACCACGCTGGGTTACGAGATCCGCGCCGTGGGCCAGAGCCAGCGCGCCGCGCGCTACGCCGGTGTGAGCGTCCGCCGGACGATCATCGTGACGATGCTGATTGCTGGCGCCTTCTCCGGACTTGCCGGAGCGGTCCAGATCGCAGGCGTCGATCACAACCTGACTGACAAGTACTTCAGCGACACGACAGGCTTCGACGCGATCGCCGTGGCGCTGCTGGGTCTGGGAAGCGCCGTCGGCATCGTGCTCGCGGCGCTCTTGTTCGGAGCCCTTCATGCCGGAGGTTCGGTGATGCAGAGCGACGCGGGAGTCTCCAGCAACCTGGTGCTCGTGTTGCAGGCGTTGATCCTCTTCAGCATCGCGGCCAACTTCCTCGGTGCGATCAGGCAGCTGATACCCGGTCTCCGCCGCCCGCCGTCGGCACCTCGGCCCGAGACTCCAACAGCCGCGCTCATGACCGAGGCGGCGGCAGCCGCTCCAGAGGTGACACCGCCGAAATGACCGCCCTCTCCGACATCCTCCACCTGCTCGTCACTGCGAATCTCTGGCAGGCCACGCTGGCCGCGGCCGTGCTGCTGCTGCTGCCGGCGCTCGGCGGCGTCATCTCCGAGCGCAGCGGCGTCGTGAACATCGCGATGGAGGGCATGATGCTCACGGGCGCCTTCTTCGGCGTCGTAGCCGACCTCGCCTGGCACAACCCCTGGCTTGCGACCGGCGTGGCAATCATTGCCGGCGGCATCATGGCCGGGGTTCACGCGGTGGTGTCGATCCGGTTCCGGGCGGACCAGATCGTGAGTGGGATCGCGATCAACATCTTTGCGGCGGGAATAACCGTGTTCCTGGTCAACCGCATCTACGGCATCCAGGACATCGGCCATGCGACCCAGAACGAGCTGCTGCCCAACTTCAACGTCCCCGGGCTCGACCAGCTCCCGTTCCTCGGCCAGGTCCTCTTCCAGCAGAACGTCGTGGTCTACGCGGCGCTGATCCTCCTGGTGGGTGCGCACATCGTCCTGTTCAGGACCCGGCTTGGGCTGCGCATCCGCGCCGTGGGTGAGCACCCACAGGCGGCCGACACCGCCGGCATCAACGTCTACCTGATCCGCTACGGCGCGGTCGTCACCAGCGGGTTGCTCTCGGGACTCGCCGGCGCGTTCCTGGCGATAGGCGTGTCAAACACGTTCGTGCCGAACATGACCGACGGCCGCGGCTACATCGCGCTGGCGGCCATGATCTTCGGCAAGTGGACACCGTTTGGAGCTTTCATCGCCTGCTTGATCTTCGGTCTCGGTGAGGCGATCTACGCAAACAACTCGATCATTCACGCGTCGCCCTATTTGCTGAGCATGCTGCCGTACCTCCTGACCCTGGTCGTGCTCGCCGGGCTCGTGGGCAGGAGCAGCCCTCCCGCCGCGGATGGCATTCCCTACGTGCCAGGCAGCGAATGAGCACGAAAGTCGCGACCAACGCTCTCGAGATGCGGGGCATCACCAAGGCGTTTCCGGGCGTTGTCGCCAACAACCAGGTCGACTTCACCGTCCGTGCGGGCGAGATCCACGCTTTGGTTGGGGAGAACGGCGCGGGCAAATCCACGCTGATGAACATCCTGTACGGCCTGGTCCACGCAGATTCGGGCGAGATCCTGATCGATGGAAAGGCCGCCCGCATCTCCGGGCCGCGCGATGCGATCGCGCTCGGCATCGGCATGGTGCATCAGCACTTCATGCTCATCCCGGTCTTCACAGTCGGCGAGAACGTGATGCTCGGGCGGGAACCGGTGACCGGTCCTGGTTTCTACGACCGCGCCAAGGCTCGAGAGGAGATCGCCGCGCTGACGCGCAAATACGGTCTGGCGCTGGATGCGGACGCACGCATGGGCGACCTCCCGGTCGGACTGCAGCAGCGAGCCGAGATCGTGAAGGTGCTCTACCGGGGAGCCAACATCCTCATCCTCGACGAGCCCACCGGCGTGCTCACGCCGCAGGAGAGCAAGGAGCTGTTTGGCGTCTTGAAAGACCTGGTGAAGACTGGGAAGACGATCATCTTCATCAGTCACAAGCTGCGCGAGGTGCTTGAAATCTCGGATCGCATCACTGTCATGCGCCGCGGCAAAGTTGTCGGCCACCTGACCACCAGGGACACGAACGAAGAGGAGATCGCGACCATGATGGTCGGCCGCGAGGTTCTGCTGCGAGTCGACAAGAAACCCGCCAAGCCCGGCGAGGTGGCATTCAAGGTCGAGAGCCTGACCGCGAACTCCGACCGCGGCGTCCCGGCCCTCAAAGGCATTTCCTTCGAGCTGCGCCAGGGAGAGATCCTCGGCATCGCGGGGGTCGAAGGGAACGGCCAGAGCGAGCTGATGGAGGTCCTCGCCGGGACTCGCCGGGCCACAGGCGGCCGGATCCTGCTCGGCGATAAGGACGTGACCACGTTTGACGCGCTAACCGAGCGAGAGGCCGGCATCGCGTTCATACCGGAGGATCGCCGCGGCACGGGATTGGTGCTCAGCTTCTCGGTCGCCGAAAACTCGATCCTCGGGCGGGAGCGGGCTCCGACGTTTTCCTGGCGCGAGTTTGTGCTGAGGCTGATCGCGATTCGCGAATGGGCGCGAAAGCTGGTCAAGGAATTCGACATCCGGACACCGAGCATCGATACCGCAGCACGCAACCTCTCCGGTGGCAACCAGCAGAAGGTGATCGTCGCGCGCGAGATGGGCAGCAATCCACGGGTGCTCCTCGCGGCGCAGCCGACTCGGGGCGTCGACATCGGGGCCATCGAGTTCATCCACCAGCGCATCGTCGCCGAGCGGGACCAGGGCGCCGCCGTGCTGCTCGTCTCCGCCGAGCTCGACGAGATCCGCTCCCTTTCGGACCGGATAGCGGTCATCTACGAAGGCAAGATCGTCAGCATCGAGCCCGGAGATGCGCCCGAGGAACGGCTCGGGCTCTTGATGACAGGCGGCGGCGCGGCGACGCGCTCAGCCGCCTCTTAGAGCCCGGCGAGCAGCCGGGCTCGGCATTCAACTAGAAACCGGCCAGCAGCCGGGCTCGGCATTCAGCTAGAAACCGGCCAGCAGCCGGCTCAGCTCGCCGATCGCCTCCAGCCGGTACCAGCCGGACTGCGGCAGCGTTTCCTCGGCCACGTGCTCGTGGCTCCAGGTCACGTGGTACGGGATGTACACGGCGCGAGCGCCGAGCTCGAGAACCGGGACGACGTCGGAGCGCAACGAATTCCCCACCATCACGAACTCGTCAGCCCTGATCCCGCGCCGCGTCAGGATGCCGCGATAAGAGCCCACGTTCTTCTCGCTCACGATCTCCACGCCGAGGAACAGGTCGGCGAGCCCGGACCGCGCCAGCTTGCTCTCCTGGTCGAAGAGGTCTCCCTTGGTGATCAGGAGAAGGTCGTAGCGATGGCTCAGCTCCCGGAGCACAGGCTCGACGCCGTCGAGGAGCTCGGTCGGCTGCATGAGCATGCGCTTGCCCCAACCGAGGATGACCTCGAGATCCGACGCCGGAATCCGCCCCTCGGTGAGCTGAATCGCGGTTTCGATCATCGACAGCGTGAACGACTTGATCCCGTAGCCGTACAGGCCGAGGTTCTTCATCTCGGTCTCGAACAGGCGCCCGTCCACGTCCGCCTCGGGGGCGTGTCGGTGGAGCAGGTCTCTGAGCTCCCCCTGGGTCAGGTTGAATCGGGTCTCGTTGTGCCACAGCGTGTCATCGCCGTCGAGCCCCACGACCGTGATCGCCACGGGCCGATTATCCGGGGAGGAACAAACATCATCACTTTTTGGGTAGAAATAGGTACACATGGACAAGCTCGACGGAATCCACCACATCAGCGCCATCACGGCCGACGCCACTCAGAACCTTCTCTTCTATGAAGGGGTGATGGGGCTGCGGCTGGTCAAGAAGACGGTCAACCAGGACAACCCGGCCGTCTACCACCTCTTCTACGCGGACGAGGACGGCAGCCCCGGCGCCGACCTCACCTTCTTCGAATACCCGGGCCTCGCGCGCGGCCGGGCCGGCGCGGGAATGATCCACCGGATCGGGGTCAGGGTCGCCTCGCACGAGGCGTTGGAGTTCTGGGCTCGCCGGCTTGCCTCTGCCGGGATTGAATCCACCCTCGACGGCGACCGTCTTCGCTTCAACGACCCAGAGGGCCTTGGCCTGGAGCTCACCACCCAGCCGAGCGCCGACCAGCCGCTCCTGGCGGAGCACCCCGAGATCCCCAGGCAGTTCGCCCTCCAGGGGTTCGCCGGAGTGCGGGCCTATGAGCGGCAGAAAGGTGCGAGCCACCGGTTCCTTACCGAAGCTCTCGGCTTCACCAGCTCAGACGTGTTTTCGTTCGAATCGCGCGGGGAGTCGCGCGGGTCCTACTACATCTACGACCCGGCACCCGAGGCGCGCGGACTCGGCGGCGCGGGCACTGTGCACCATGTCGCGTGGGCGTCGACGATGGAGGATCACGAGGCCTGGCGCGATCGCGTGATCGCGGGCGGGGGCGATCCGACTCCGGTGATCGACCGGTTCTATTTCCGGTCCATCTACTTCCGCGAACCGAGCGGCGTCCTGTTCGAGATCGCCACCAAGGGCCCCGGATTCGCCTCCGACGAACCGAAGGAGCACCTGGGCGAGCGGCTCTCGCTGCCGCCCGCTTTCGAGCACCTTCGCGCCCAGGTCGAGGCCAGCCTGACGCCGCTGCCGAACCTGAGGCTTCAGCACTCCGGCAAGAAACCCGCAACGAGCTGAGACCGGCGGCGGGCCGGCCAACCGAGTAGCCGGACGTCCATGATTGACTCCGATGAGCGTCCAGCAGCTGAAGCTCGAGTCGGTCAGGCGCAAGACCGGCGGGCGGATCCACCTGACTCCGCGCGTTCCAAAGAGCGGGCCCGTCACCACCCTCTGCGGCCAGACGCTGGCCGCGGGCACGTTCGCGGCCGTCGAAACCGGGGCCGACTGCTCGAACTGCGTCCGGCGCTCGAGGGACCAGGGCCGGATCTCCGGCGCCTTTTTCGAGCAGGACGAGGGGTCTGAGCTGCTCCGGCTGTCCCTGGAGCAGGCGAAGTTCCGCAATCCCACCCGCGGGGACGCCCCGCCGCGACCCGGGGCGCCTGAGAGGCCTGTGGTCTGGCCCACCGCAAAGCCGCCGCCGGAGGCGATTCCCGACCAGCTGGGCGAGCTCGTGACCAGGGGCTTCAGGCCTTCGGGCGAAGGCGTGTGGCGCAGCCCGGGGGGCGTGGTCGTGAAGATGCGCAAGCGCGGTAAGGAATGGCGATTCGAAGAGCTGGTCTTCGAGGGTTCGGTCATCGCCACGCGCGTGGACAGCGGGGTGCGTCTGAAGGCGGGCGACGTCGAGGTCAACCCGACCGAGGATGGCTACGAGGTCCAGCTCAAGAAAGGCTGAGGTAGCGGGCACGCGCCCAGTCCCTCATCAGCAGCGGTTCTGCTGGCTCGCCTTGCCGGCGAACCCGCTGGTGTAGGTCTCGCTCTGGGAATAGGAACGGTCCAGACACCCTTCTGTTAGGTGTGGCTCAGGAAGTAGCGCGTTCGATCTACGAGATCGAGCTGCCGAAACTGGATGGCAAACCTGCCCGGCTCTCCGAATACGAGGGCAAGGTCGTGCTTGCGGTCAACGTGGCTTCGCGCTGCGGCTTCACTCCCCAGTACGCCGGTCTCCAGGCGCTTAACGAGCGCTATGCGGATCGCGGCTTCGTCGTGCTGGGCTTTCCGTGCAACCAATTCTTCAACCAGGAGCCTGGCTCGGCTGAAAAGATCCAGGAGTTCTGCAGCGGGAACTACGGGGTCACGTTTCCACTGTTCGCCAAGCTCGACGTCAAGGGCTCCCACCAGCACCCGCTTTACGAGATCCTCAGCGAGGCTGCGGATGACGCCGGCAAGGCCGGCAACGTGAAATGGAACTTTGAGAAGTTCCTGATCGGGCGCGACGGCAAGGTCGTCCGGCGCTTCCGCTCGAAGGTCGTCCCCGAAGATCCTAAGCTCGTAGGGGCGATCGACTCGCTGCTTTAGGCCGCACCTATAAGGTTTGCGACCATGAAGGTGGTCGCGCAATCCTTCTCGTGGCCGTTTCGGGGCGCGTGGAAATCGAAATGGATCACCGGTCTCCTGATGGTGTTCCTGCTGCCGATCGCGTTCCTCCCGCTCCTCGGCTACGCCATCGCGGCCACCAGAGCAGCTGAGCTCGACGCCACGGGCGGCCCTCCGCCCTGGACGCTGTCGGTGCGGCTCTTGTCCGATGGTTTCTGGGCCACGGTCGTCGTGGTGCTGTTCACCGCGCCTTTCGCCCTGCTCGTCAATCCCTTCGCGGGATGGCTCTACGACGCACATCTGTGGCACACAACCGACGCGCCGGTTGCCCAGCTCTACTCCCACACCGTGGCGCTCTTCCTTCTCGCGCTCCCGTGGGGGCTCCTCCTTCTGCTGCACATGCCGCACGCAACCGCTCGGTTCGCACATTCCGGTCGGGCGGGCGACATGTTCGACATTCGCGCATCGATCAGGTCCGTCGGACGAGATTTCACGACCTGGAACCTCGCGGCCGCCGCGATCGTCACGGCATGGGCGATCGGGCTGGCGTGCGTCGGGCTCGTCTTCGTGGGCATCGTGCCGGGTGTTCTCTACGCCATTCTTGTGAGCGCACATGCCAGCGCAGCGCTCGACAGCAAAGGTCAGAACTCACCCGCTCGGTGAGGCCGCGCTCCTGGCGGAGCTGGGCACACGGCTTGATACCGCCCTCAATACGAGAGCGATCGCTCTGGCTGCGGCGCTGAAGAAGCGGCGCGATGTGCGCCAGGCGATCGCCGGCTACTCGACAGTCACTGTCCACTTCGACCCGGACCAGACATCGCACGATGCCCTCACCACCGCGATCAGGCGACTCGCTTCCAGGCGACCGCCGATGGCCGAACCAGGCCGCCTTCATCGGATACCGGTGGTCTACGACGGACCTGACCTCGAGGCTGTCTCGGCGGTGCTCGGTCTCGATGTAGCGAAGATCGTCGAGATCCATACAAAGCCCATCTACCGCGTCTTTTTCGTCGGCTTCGTCCCGGGCTGGGGCTATCTCGGGCCGCTGCCGGAACAGCTCGAGCTGCCTCGCCGCCAGGTGCCGCGGACGAAGGTGCCCGCAGGCTCGGTCGCGATTGCGGGCCGGCAGACTGGAATCTATCCGCTCGCCACGCCTGGAGGCTGGCATCTCCTTGGAAGAACCTCCGTCAAGCTCTTCCTGCCCGACTCGGATCCGCCCTCCCTTTTCCGTGCCGGCGACCGGGTCAAGTTCTTCGCCGCCCAGGGATGAGCGAGGTCTTCCACGTGGAAAAGCCCGGGCTCCTCACGACGATCCAGGATCTCGGACGTCCGAACGCGATGGCTGCCGGCGTCCCTTCGGGGGGCGCGATGGATCGTTTCGCGCACAGGGCGGCCAACCTGCTGGCCGGCAATGACGAGGGCGCGGCCACGCTCGAATGCACGCTGAGCGGTCCTGAGCTGGTCGCCCTGCGACCATCCCTGGTCGCGATCACGGGCGCCGATTTCGACCCTCACGTGAACGGCCGGCCGGTGCCGATGTGGACCGGCGTGTTCGTGAGCGAAGGCGATGTGCTCAGATTCGCCGGACGGCGCTGGGGCGCCAGGTGCTACATCGCGGTGGCCGGCGCCATTGCCGGGGACCGGTGGCTTGGCTCGATGTCGACCAACCTGCTTCTCGCGCGGGGTGGTATGCACGGACGCCGGCTGTCGGCGGGAGACGTCATCTCCGTTGCGGGGCAGCAAGCTGCGCCCGCGATCTCCGGCCGCCACCTCGCCCTGCACGAGCTTCCCGACTACGCCAACCACACCCTGGCGGCGATCGGGGGTCCCCATGTCACTCGTCTCGGCACGGAAAGCCACAAGGCGCTGTTCGGGTCGGCGTTCCAGGTCAGCCGCGATGCGGATCGGATGGGCTACCGGCTCGAGGGCCCGAGGCTCGAGCTCTCAGGAGACGAGCTGCTTTCCTTCGGCCTGGTGTTCGGGGCGTTGCAGGTGCCGCGCAGCGGCCAGCCGATCCTCCTGATGGCCGACCACGGGACCGCGGGTGGCTATCCCGTCGTCGCCACGGTCGCCGGCGCCGCTCTGCCCGTGGCCGCTCAGCTGATGCCAGGAGATGAGCTGACTTTCGCGGAGGTCACCATCGAGGCCGCCTTGCGAATGCGCGCGGCTCAGCGGGTGGCGCTCGACTCGCTCAAGAGCTGATTGATCCAATCGATGTGCTCGGCGTAGTGCTCGTAGGTGTTGCCCGCGACCCATTCGATCACCGGCCGCTTCTCATCCGGGTCGCCCGGCTGAAAGTGGCTGTATGGCTTCTGGAGGTCGGCGTCGCTCAGCTTTCCGAGCGCGGCCACCAGCTGCGCGTGTGCGTCGCGGAAGTAACCGAGCGCCTCCTCAGCGGTGTCGGTCGAGTGCACCTTTCTGACTGCTTCGTTGATCGCATCGATCTCTTGCGGCGACTCTTGAAGACCCATCGCCAGCGAACGGTCGCGACCTTCGACCAGGGCCAACAGCGAGTGCTCCCAGGCAGCGACGTGCGCCAGGTGGTCTTTGACCGTCCACCCATCGGTTCCAACCTGGGTCAGGCCGTCAGCATCTTGCAGCTGGTTCACGAGCTTGGCCAGCTCGTTCCACTCAGTCTCGATCCGGTGGAGCTGAGCGTTCAAATGCCCGCCGCCTTTCGAGCCTCCTCGATCACGAGGTCGTAGTCGGGTTGCGGCTTTTCGCGCGAGGTGATCCAGGTCCACGTGATGGTCCCGCTGCCATCGATCACGAAAACCGTGCGGCGCGGGATTCCCGAGTACCCTTCGACGTCGTCTCGACGCACGTCGTAGTCGGTGACCATCTTGCGCTCGAAGTCCGCGATCAGCTCGTACGGCAGGCCGCCCAGCTCCTTGGCGAATGCCTGGTGCGAGAACACCGAGTCGACGCTGATTCCGTAGATGCCGATGCCGTCGGCGACGGCTGCTTCGTGCCTTGACCGAAACTCGGTCAACTCCGTCTTTCAACCACCCGTGAAATCCAGCACATAGAAGAGGAAGACGAGCGCCTTGTGCTTCTGGAGCGCGTCCGCGAGGGTTAGCTCGGAACCTCCGGTCGTCGGTAGCTTGAACTCCGGGGCCTTGTCGCCAACCTGCAGCACGAGAAGAGTCTAGTTAGCCGCGGCATCCAGCACGTACCATCCCGATCGCGTCGCCCCGCTCACCTCGTAGCCTGCGGCGATCGCATCGGTGAACGTTTCGCGCTGCGCCAGGCGCCACGAACGCGCGAGCCGGGGATCGGAGCGCCTGAGCGCGACGATGTCGTCAGGCACCTGACATAGAAGGACACGCGCGGAAGATCGGATCACCACCGGTTCACCGGCGTCTCCAACCGACAGCGCGATGACGGCGCCCTCCCGCTGAAGGTCTTCGACGGATGGCTCGAGCGCACGTCCCGCCGCAGCGGCGAGCGCGGATTCCGAATCGAGCAGCCAGGTGATGAGCAGCCGATCCGATTCTTCGCCCGCGTTGATCTCGTCGCGCATCTCGCCGTAGACGTTGACGAGGTACTCCCGCGCGTGCGCGCCAAGCTTGGTGAGGTTGAAGTACGCGTTGCGTCGAACGAGCGGGTCGGTGGTCCACTGCATGACCTTGACCTCTCGCGCGAGACACCAGCGGCGCTGGTGCTGCTTCAGCTGCGACCCGAGGCCTTGCGCATCGCTGCCATTCAGCACCCCGAGGATGTGCGAATGCAAGTGCAGCTCTTGCGGAGGCACGCCTCCAAACCATCCGACCAGGCCACCGACAAGCTTCTTGTCGACGTACGCCCCAGACACGTAGTTTCCGGAATGCGCGAGCGCCTTCAGGATGTCCGAGTTGATCGGAAGCTCGCCGGGGCGTCCCCAGACCACGGCGAACAGCTCCGCCAGCTCGCGCAGGTCCTCGATCTCGGCGAGCTCGCGAATGGACAGACTCACCTGCGGCCGGCCAGCCGGCTCGTGGCTATACCGCCTTCCGCAAATGCAAGTCGCACGGCCGCGGCGATCTGCGCCGCGCCTGGCGAGTCGCCGTGGACGCAGATCGTGTCGTAGCGCCCGCTGCGCGCGAACTGCAACGCCTGCTCGACTGCGCGTTGAGGTTCGAGCACCGAGCCGGGTTCGTGCCGCGGCGCGAGGGTTCCGTCAGGAAGCACCCGGCGATCGGCAAATCCCTCCCTGTATGCGGGTATGCCGGCGCGCGCCGCGGCAGCGACGATCTCGAAACCAGGCTGGCCCACCAGGCCTGCGCCGTGTCGTTTCGCGACGCGGGCGACAGCATCGGCGGCGGCGCGGTCCACCTGGCAGCGGTGGTAAACGGCGCCGTGAAGCTTGATGAAAGCGAGCGGACCGAGCGCGGCCAGGCCCCCGACCTGAAACGCGACAAGCTCCCCGATCTCGTCTGCCGAGAGGGGTACCTCCACTCGACCGAAGTTGGCACGGTCGTCATAGCCGGGGTGCGCACCAACCTCTACGCCCAGGGCATGGCATCGCCGCACCGTCTCGATGCTGATCGACGCCGACCCCGCATGGACGCCGCAGGCGACGCAGGCGCTGTCGACCTGCGCCAGGATCGCCTCATCGTCGCCCGCGCCCTCTCCGAGGTCGGCGTTCAGGTTCACTCGTGTGACGTCTGGCCGTGCAGCAGCCTGATCGCGTGGGCAAGCGTCGGCATGACCGCCTCGAGGGATTCGGCCGCGCCCTTCGGGCTGCCCGGCACGTTGATGATCAGCGTTTGTCCGCGCACGCCGGCCATCGAACGGGACAGCGCTGCCATCGGTGTGCTCGCGGCACCCGCGCGTCTCATCACTTCCCCGATGCCAGGCACTTCGAAGTCGATCACAGTTGACGTCGCCTGAGGTGTCACGTCGCGGGGGCCGAGTCCGGTTCCGCCGGTCGTGACGACGAGATCAGCTCCGCTCGCAGCGGCCGCGACGATGGCGCCGGCAATGCGCTGTTGATCATCGGGTACAACCAGCGGTTCCGAGACCTCGAAGCCGGCGTTCTTCAGGATCCGCACCAGGGCCCGCCCGCTTTCGTCCTCCCTTGTCTTCGCCGAAACTCCATCGCTGACGGTGATCACGTGCGCCGTGCTCATTTCTTTCGGGCGGTTGCTGATGGGCGCTTCCATGTCCCTGAACGCCCACCCGACTTCTCGAGCAGGCGAACCGTTTCGAGGTAGACGCCCTTCTCGATTCCCTTCGTCATGTCGATCAAGGTCAGCCCGGCGACGGCGGCTGCCGTCAGCGCCTCCATCTCGACGCCGGTCTGGCCGGTGACACGAGCTTGGGCCAGCACGCGCACCCCGCCGCGGACGAACTCGAAGTCGACGCGCACGCTCGTGAGCGGGAGTGGGTGGGTGAGCGGGATCAGATCCGGAGTCTTCTTCGCCGCCATGATGCCGGCCACCCGCGCGACCTGGAGCGCATCGCCCTTAGCGGTCCCTGCCTTGACCGCACGCAACGTCGCCGGCGCCATGCGCACGACGCATTCGGCGAGCGCCTCACGTACGGTCGAAGCCTTGCCGGCGACGTCAACCATGCGCGCGGCCCCTTTGTCATCCAGGTGCGTGAGGCGTTGTGTCACGCGCATCAGGATATGCGGATGCCCGATATTCAGACGGGTCCCCGCGAACTCACGCCGAAGGCTCTGAGTTCGTGGGGATAACCCGAGGAGTGCTGTTCGATTACGGCCGCACCCTTGTCACGTTCGAGTACCCGACCGAGGAGCTGCTCGAGGTGATGCGCAGCTTCCGGCCCCGAATTGAGTCAGCCCTCGGCGTGCGGGCGCCCGAGGCGGAGGCGATCCTCGAAGACGTCCTCCTGCCCCTCGAAGAGATCATCGGCAGCATGAGCGAAGACGAGGTCGAGTACATGGACGTCTACCGCGAGAGCTGGTCGCGCGCCGGCATGGAGCTTCCCGATGGCCTGCTGCACGACATCCTCGACGCCGAGCAGCTGTGCTGGGACCGCGCGGTCAAGCTCGACCCCGATGCGCTCCAGGTGCTGTCGTGGCTGGGCGCCCAAGGGATCAAGCGCGGAGTTTGCTCGAACGCGCCGTTCCCTCCCGAGATGATGCGGCGCCAGGTCGACATGAATGGAATCGGCGAGATGGTCGAGGCGGTCGTGTTCTCCAGCGAGGTCGGGCGTCGCAAGCCGGCGCCGGAGGTCTACCGGGCTGCGCTCGATGCCATCGGCGTCGACGCGCCTCATGCCCTGTTCGTGGGCGACCGGGTGCGCGAGGACTATGAGGGCCCAATCGCTGCCGGCATGAGAGCTGTCATCTTGACCGCGCACGCCGAGGACAGGCCGCCCTACGGCATCCCGACCATCGCCTCGCTGAGCGAGATTCCGCGCCTGCTGTGAACGCCCCCAAAAAACGCCCGGGTGCGTTGTGGATGCTCTTCTACGGGCGCCGGCGGCGAGGGTTTCCCTGGCTCCTGGTCGGAGTCCTGGTCGTAGTGGCGCTCCTGGGCCTGCTGTTCGCCGTGCCAGGCGGAGCTGCGGCGTCCTGGATGGTGGCCGCCGTGCTCGTCGGTTTCTTGCTCGTGGGCGCGCTTGTCTTTGCCGTGCTCGCGGTGCTGCTTCCTCGCCGGCGGCGCTGACCCATCAGCACCGCCGCTGCGCCGGCGCCGACGCCGTTGTCGATGTTCACGACGACCAGCCCGGTCGAGCATGACTGCAGCATCGTCGTGAGCGCTCCTTCACCTGAGCCTCCACGCCCGTAGCCGGTCGAGACGGGGAGGCCGATCACGGGCACGTCGACGAGTCCCGCGACCAGGCCCGGTAGCACTCCGTCCATGCCGGCGGCGACGATGATGACGTCGCAGCCCCACTCGAGCGTCGACGCCAGCGGCCCGACGAATCGATGAAGGCCCGCGACGCCCAGGTCGGCGTCCAGCTTCACCTCGAGGCCGCACGCCTCCACCACCATCTGAGCCTCCTCGGCAGCCGGCAGGTCTGAAGTTCCCGCGGTGAGGATTCCGACTTTCCCCGGACTCGCCTCGGGCTCGAATCCGGCGCGGAGCACTCGCGCCGATGCGGCGTATCCGATCACGCGCATGCATGCGTCCGCGGCCAGCTCGTCAAGCGCCGCGCGGTGTTCGGCGGTCATCCGGCTGATCAGGCCCTGGCCCTGGCGCTCGGCCATGGCGACAGCGAGGCGCGCCGCGTCCGCCGGGCGCTTGCCGGACGCAAGCACGACCTCGGGTATGCCGCGGCGCAGGAAGCGTCCGAGGTCGAGACGAGCCCGACCTCCGAGCTCCTCGAGCTGGACCTGGCGTAGCTCAGAGACGGCTTCCTCCTCGGTGAGCTCGCCCGCAAGAAGCCGGCGCAAAACGTCTCTCACAGACCGGCGAGGACCTCGCGCATCCGCTGCCAGTGGGTTCCGGCCCAGTAGATGCGCCCGCATTCGGGGCACTCGGAGTAACGGGACTGAGTGCGACGGACATAGGGGGGAACGCGCTCGGCCACCATCGCCGGGACCCTCGACTGCAGCTCCGAGTTGCACTCGATGCATCGCGTGAGCGCTTCCTTGAGCTCCAGTCCGAGCTCGGTGAAAACTTGCCGCAGCTGCGCGGTCACGTCGTCGTCCCGGATGAGGATGGCCCGCACGGCGCCCGTCTGAATCAAGCGCCTCTTGGTCAGGTCGCGATCGCGCGTGAGCACCACGCGGCTCTCTGCGGCTGCCTCGCGGACGAGCTCCGCGTCGCCAATGCGGACGTGATAGGAGGCGTCATACCCGAGGGCACGCAGCCAGCGTGCAAGGCGCCCGACGTTGCAGTCGGCCAGGAATCGAGGCTTCACCCATGCAATCTTAGAATCGGGTGCGTGAGCGAGGACCTCATGACCCGCTTGCGCGGCGAGGCCACCGGCTGCTACTCGTGGTCGAACGGACCTGGTGATCGCTACGCGCCCCACAGCCATGAGTACGAGAAGGTCCTTTATTGCGTCGACGGTTCGATCACGTTCGTCCTCGAAGCCGGTGGGCGGCGGATCGAGCTGAAGGGCGGAGATCGCATGGTCCTGCCGGCGGGCACGGTCCACGGGGCGCTCGTTGGCCCCGCCGGCTGCACGTGCATAGAAGGCAAGCGGTAGCAGCGCCCGGACCAATTCGCCCGGCGTAATATGCCAGCGATGGGCATCATCGAGTTCATCCGCGACCGAGCTCGGTTCTACAACTGCCCGGTCTGCGGACGGAGCCTGAAAGGCTGCGACGTACAGGTCCTCAGCCACGAAGAAGAGCGGTTCCACCTGCAGGTCACGTGCGCCCAATGCCAGGTGACGTTCATCGTCGTGCTGGCCATCGCCGGGGGCGCCGTCGAGGAGATCGAGAAGGTCATTCCCGAGCCGGAGCTGGAGCCGGTCTTCGCGGCCGAGCCGATCACGGTCGACGAGATACTCGACCTTCACCTCTATCTCAAGACATTCCAGGGCACGCTCACAGAGCTCTTCCACCAGCCGGACCACAGCCGCGGCTGATCGCGGCACCCGGAGTCGCGGACCGAGACCTCGGCGAGAGATTTGGTGGCCAGGCAGCCCAGATGCTAGGCGCGGCCGAGCATCGCAGCGAGCGCATCCGTTGATGCGTGAGCGAGAAGCGCAGGTCGCAACGACGCAGATGGGCTGAATGGACGCCAAAGATCCGCCGAGGGGCTCGGCCCGCGACTCCCCTAGCCGCATCTATCTCGACGACGCGGGGTCCGCGCCCGTCCTCCCGGAAGTCCGCGCGGCGGTGCGCGACCTGCCGGAGGGCAACCCCTCGAGCCCACACGCCGATGGACGCGCCGCTCGTGCCGCGCTCGACGGTGCTCGTGACCTCGCCGCGCAAGCGCTTGGCGCGGACCGCACGGAGATATCGTTCACCGGCTCGGGCACCGAGTCCGTCAACCTCGCGCTCTTCGGCGCCGCGAAGCGCCTACCGAGGCATGGTGTCGTGATGACCTGGGCGGCCGAGCATCAATCGGTGCTCGGAGCGGCCCGCCGCCTGCAGTCGGAAGGCCACCCGGTCGTGGTGGCAAGAGTCGACGGAACGGGCCGTGCCGACCCGTACGACATCCCCTCCTCTGCCGAGCTGGTCTCGATCGGGCTCGCCAACAACGAGGTCGGGACCATCCAGCCGGTGGCCGCGATCATCGCCCGCGCGCATGAGATCGGAGCGCTCATCCACGTCGACGCCTGCGCCGGTCCACGATGGATCGGCATCCCCGAGGGAGCAGACCTGGTTTCGTTCAGCGGTCACAAGCTGGGCGCTGGGCGCGGCGGAATCCTCTTCGTCAAAGACGGGGTGCGGATCGACCCTCTGATCTATGGCGGTCCGCAGGAATGGGGCCGCCGAGCCGGCCGGGAGGACGTCGCCGCCGCGACCGCCGCCGCGACCGCCCTCGCCACGAGCGCTCGGGACCGGGGGCGCCGATCCACGGTCGCAGCTCGGCACGCGGCAGCGTTGCGCGCCCTCCTCGTGGAGCTGGGCGGAACGCCCACCGGCGCCGATCTCCGGTTGCCCAACTTCGCCACCTGTGCGTTCGCCGATCGTCGCGGTGAAGACATGCTGCTGGCGCTCGACCTGGCCGGAGTCTCCGCGTCCAGCGGATCCGCATGCGCCTCCGGCTCGCTGGATCCGTCGCACGTCCTGGTTGCGATGGGCTTGAACCTCGACCAGGCCCTGGGCAGCCTCCGCGTGACCACCGGCTATGCCACGACGGACGACGAGGTGTCGCGCGCTTCGGAAATCATCCGGTCGGTGCTGACGAGGGCTTCGGCGCGTGCCTAGCGTCGAAGAAGAGCTTGGTCAGCGCCTGGCTCGAGGCGAGGAGGTCGTACTCGCCACGGTGGTCAAAGTCGACGGCCGGCCTCCGTCCAGGCCTGGGGCGAAGCTCCTGATGTCACGAAGTGCCGCCATCGCCGGGACACTCGGCTGCAGCGAGTTCGACTCCGCCGCGCTGGCCGACGCGCCGCAAGTCGCGGAATCGGCTTCCCCCCAAGTGCGCACCTACCGCCACGAGCTGGGCAGCATCGAGGTGTATCTGGAGCCCTACGAAGCGCCTCCCCAATTGCTGGTCTTCTCCGCGACGCCGGTGGCGAGGGCCCTGGTGGACTGGGCGCGACAGATCGGCTTCACAGCCCTGCTGGTCGAGACGCGACCCGAGCGAATCAAGGACGTCGGTTGGCCACCCCCGATCATCAGGTCCCTGGACGAGCTCCCTCTAGATCTCGGCACGGACCTCTACGTCGTCCACACCGACCATGACGCGCCCGACCTGGTCCAGGCCCTGGAAGCGATCCTCCCGCTCGAGCCTCGGTTCATCGGGCTGGTAGGCAGCCGCCGTCACACAGGCCACCACCTCGAGGCTCTGCGCGCGAAGGGCGTGGCCGAGGACGTCATCTCTCGGATCCAGAGCCCGGTCGGGCTCGACCTGGGCGCCATCACGCCGGCTGAGATCGCGCTCTCGATACTCGCGGGCGTGCTCGCGATCCGGCGGAAAGGGCGCGGCGGCTGGAAGTCAACGATCGGTTAACTCGAGGTTGGGTGCCGCGACCGAACCTCATAATCTGGGGCCGTGCCGATCGCTCCCGGAACCAAGCTAGGGCAATACGAGGTCCAGGACTTCATCGGCCAGGGTGCGATGGGTCTCGTGTACCGCGCCTACCACGTGCAGCTGCAGCGCACCGGCGCCGTCAAGGTCCTGCAGGGGATGGCCCCGGACCCCGACACGACTACCCGGTTCCGCCACGAGGCTCAGGCCATCGCGCAGATGCGCCACCCGAACATCGTCAACGTCTACGACTTCGGGGAGCATGACGGAGTGCCTTACATGATCATCGAGTACGTCCCCGGGGGAAGCCTCGCAAACCGGCTCAGCAAAGGACCGCTCGATAACGCAACGGCGCTGAAGTATCTCCGCGGCATCGCAGCCGGTCTCGACCATGCGCATGGGCTGGGGATCGTGCACCGCGACGTCAAGCCGGCGAACGTCCTCCTCGAGAAGGACGACACCCCCGTGCTCGCGGACTTCGGATTGGCCAAGCTGCTCCAGGGCTCTTCGCTGAAGTCGATGACCGGCGTGACCACCGGGACGCCTGCCTACATGGCGCCGGAGCAGGTGACCGGGAGCAAGGTCGGACCGGCCGCGGATCGCTACGCGCTGGCGACCATCGCGTACGAGATGTTGACCGGCGTGATCCCATTCGACGGTGAGGGCTTGATGGAGCTGCTCTATGCGCATGTGCATCGGGAGCCGCCACCGCCAAGTACACGCAACCACTCGCTGGGACCGAGGGTCGACGCGGTGATCATGCGCGGGCTGGCAAAGGATCCGGGCGCGCGCTGGGAGAGCGGCACGGCGATGGTCGACGCTCTCAGCGCCGCGCTGGCGCGCAGGCCGGAGCCGGCGGTGGTGCGCACCGTCGTGATGGCGCCGGCGCCTTCGGCGCCGCCTCATTCGACGCCTGTGGCGGAAACTGCGATCGCCGAACCCTCATACGTCGATACGGAAGCGCCGAGTGATCCGATCGCCGTCGCCTACCCGTCGCCACCACCGGTGCCCGCTCGCAAGTCCCATCGAGGTCGGAACACGATCCTCATCGCCGCCGCCCTCATCGTGCTGCTCATCGTCGGAGTCGCGGGTTATCTCGCAGGACGTCCGGCGCCGGTGGTTTCGCTCAGCCCGTCCACGGTCGCCGCGGGAGACTCGGTGCTGCTGTCGGCCAGCAACCTGCCTGCAAACCAGAGCGGCGAGATCCGGCTCCACAGCGCGCTCCAGGTGTTCCCGTTCCGAGCCGACTCGTATGGAAACGTCAGGCAGAACATCACGGTGCCGCGAGACGCTGGGATCGGAGGACACACGATCCAGGTTTGTTGGGCGTCGTCATGCCATCTCACCGCCATCGTTCAAGTTCTCGAGCCCGTGGCGCCTGTCACGCCGCCAACGCAGCCGACGTCGACACCGTCACCGCCGGCCTCGCCCTCTCCGAGTCCAGCGTCGACGCCGGCGCCCTCGATCGTCGTGCCGGCGATCTCGAAGACGAAGGGCTTCATCGTCAGCTTCCGCAACTTTGCTTTGGGGACGTGGACCGTGAATGTGATCCAGGGCGGAAGGTCGTACTTGGTGACCAGCACGAGAGTGCCAGGAGGAAGCCTGAACAACCAATCCTTCTCTACACCGACTCCCGTCGTGGCGCTCGTGGATGCCTACGTCATCGTCTGTCCCAACACAGGCGGCTCATGCTTGAGGTCCGCCACCGTCCGAGTCGACCTGTAGCCGGCTAGAAGACTTCGGCTGCGACGAGGTCCTCGAGGGTCTCGCGCCGGCGCATCACCTTGGCCTCGCCGTCCCGCAACATCAATACCTCGGGCCGCGGTATGCCGTTGTAGTTACTCGCCATGGAAAGGCAGTAGGCGCCGGCCGCGGGCAGTGCGATGACGTCGCCCGCCTTGAGTGGGGGCATCTCGATGTCGGTGATGAGGATGTCGGTCGATTCGCAGTACTTGCCCGCGATGGTGACCTTGCCATCGGCAGCGCGGTCGGGATCAGAGGCGAGGTAGGCCTCGTAGCGCGCCCCGTAGAGCTTCGGCCTGATGTTGTCCCCCATACCGCCATCGACCGCGACGTAACGGCGGACACCCGGAATGTCCTTGATCGAACCGACCGTGTACAGCGCCATGCCGGCCGGCCCGGCGATCGAGCGGCCGGGCTCGACCACGAGCTGCGGCACTTTCAATCCGCGCTGCGCGCAACCCGCGAGCAGCGCGCGATGGATCACCTCGACGAATTCGCGCGGCGTGGGCGGATCGTCGTTTCGCGTGTACGCGATACCAAGACCGCCACCCGCTCCGAGCTTGCGCGGCTCGAAACCAAGGCCGTCTTTCAGCTCGACGAGCAGGTCGAGCATGATGGCCATCGCGTGTTCGTAAGCACCCAGGCCGAAAATCTGCGATCCGATATGCGAGTGCAGGCCGATCAGCTCGAGACGCGGATGCCCGAGTGCCTTTTCCACCGCCCGGCGCGCCGCGCCGGACTCGATGGAAAAACCGAACTTGGAATCGAGCTGTCCGGTGGAGATGTGATCGTGCGTGTCCGGCTTGACTCCCGGCGAAAGCCGCAGCATGACCGGCGTTCGCCTGCCTTCCGGGACCATCTCGCGCAGCAGCTCGAACTCGTAGTCGCCGTCGATGACGATCGTCGCTCCCGCCCGGTACGCGGCCTCGACGTCCTGGCGACTCTTGTTGTTGCCGAGAAAGTGAATACGGTCCTGCGGGAAACCCGACCTCAAGGCGAGGTGGAGCTCGCCGGCCGAGACGACGTCGAGGCCCAGTCCCTCCTCGGCGACGACGCGCAGGAATTGCGGCGACGCGAATGCCTTGGCGGAGTACAGCACCTGACCGGCCGAGCCCATCGCGGCGACGTACTCCGCGGCCCGCTGGCGGACGGTCGCTTCGTCATAAACGTAAAGCGGGGTGCCGTGTTCACGGGCAAGGTCGACGAGGTCGCAGCCGCCCACCTCCATGTGGCCGGCGGCGTTCACCCGGTACGTGACCGGGAAGAGCAACTTAGAGGATCAGTTCGGGCTGGAGCCGCAGGAGCCGCAACCGCCGCCGCAGCAGCCGCCGCCACCTTCCGCGCTCCCGAAATCGAGCGACTCGGATGGTTCTCCGCCTGCCACCGCGAAGCTCGAGACGAGCACTCTCGTCCTGGTCGATTCGCACGCCGGACAGGCCTGCGCGATGTCCCGCTCGGCGAACCTGGTCAAGAGCTCGAACTTCTCGGTGCAGCTCTCGCACCGATACTCGTAGATGGGCATTTCAGTGACTGATTCTAAGCTGGTTGAGCTCGCGCGATTGATCTCGGAATGGCCGGGACTGGTGTCGCGACCGGCGGAGGAGCTGATCGCCGACTCCCTTGTCCTGCTCGACCACCTTGGTGCAACCGGCAGGGTGGTCGATGTCGGTTCGGGCGGTGGCCTGCCCGGCCTGCCGCTCAAGCTCGCACGCCCGAGTCTCGATCTGACTCTGGTCGAGGCAGACCAGGCCAAGGCCGCCTTCCTGGTGCGGGCTTGTGCCGCCCTGGGATTGAGCGACGTGGTGGTCGTGGCCAGGCGCGCCGAGGAGGTCGGGCAGGATCCGCGCTACCGCGAGTCGTTCGATGTGGCGGTGGCACGCGCCCTCGCGCCGATGCCGGTGCTGGCCGAGCTGTGCCTCCCGCTCGTGCGGGTCGGCGGGCGCCTGCTGGCGCAAAAGACCGAGACGGAGGACATGGCCGCGGCCGGCCGCGCGATCGAAGTGATGGGCGGAGAGCTGCGCCAGGTGGTGGTTGCTCCCTCCGCCGCGCGCCGCTCGGGCACCGTGGTCGTCGTCGACAAAGTCCGGCCAACGCCGCCGGCTTTTCCGCGCCGGCCCGGCGTTCCCGCGCGCAAACCCCTGTAGACAACGAGAGGAGTTAACTGAGAACGGTGGCCCCTCCGGCCTTGATCAGCTTGAGGTTGCTGAGCGCCAGGCTCTGCACGGCGGTGGGGAGCGGTGCGTATTGCAGGTCGGTCCCTTCTTTCTGGCCTTCGCTGCTGACCAGCCACTTGAAGAGGTACACGACCGCCTTGCCCTTCGTGGCGTCGCTGAAGGACGTGCGAATCATGACCCAGCTGAAACCGGCGATGGGGTAGGTGGTGTCGCCGGGCGCATTTGTGATCGAGAAGTTGGTCGGGCTGACGCTGGTGTTCTGCGCAGCAGCGGCGGTCGCGCCGGCGACGCTGGCCGTGACGAACTTGCCGTTGGCATTCTTCAGCGCGGCCTGGTGCATGCCTGCCGAGACGACGTACGCGAGCTCGACGTATCCGATGGCACCCTCTGTCGAGGTGATCGCCTGCGCGACTGCCTGGTTGCCACTCGCGCCCACGCCAACCGGCCACTTGACCGACTTGGCGGTGCCGACGTTGGAACTCCACTCTGGGGAGACCTTGCCCAGGTAGTCGGTGAAGTGGTAGGTGGTGCCACTGCCGTCCGAGCGGTGGACGACGGTGATCGGCTTGTTCGGTAGACTCGCGCCGGAGTTCAGCGCGGTCAGTGCGGGGTCGTTCCAGCTCTTGATGTGGCCGAGGAAGATGCCGGCCAGCGAGCTCGCGTCGAGGTTCAAGGAGCTGACGCCGGAGATGTTGAATGCGATGGAGATCACCCCGAGCGTGGTCGGGATCTGGGTCAGCGTGTCAGGGCCGCCCGCTGAGGTGATGTCGGCCGCCGTCATCGGCACGTCGCTGGCACCGAAGTCGACTGTGTTTTTGATGAATTGCTGAATGCCTGCGCCGGAACCGACAGGCTGATAGTTGATCGTGACCTGCGGGTACTTGGCCGAGTAGTCGAAGAAAGCCCTCTGATAAAACGGCGCCGGGAACGTTGCGCCCGCGGCCGTGAGCGAACCGCTGCCGACGTCGACCGGTGATGGCGAGGCGCTCGCTGTGCCGGTGCCACCACATGCAGTTCCGACAATCGCGGCCGCTACTCCCACAAGCAGGAACCGCGTAATGAACGTAGCTCGAAGCATCAAAACCCCTCCTGAACGCGATGGACTAACGGCCACCACGTTATGGACGGCCGTTTAAGCGCGGGTTAACCGCTCCTTAAGCTTCGACACGTCGATTTGGTGCTCATATACTCCGGCCGTGATATGGGACAGGCGCCGCGACATCGGATCGCCTGAGTCGAACCTTCCGCCGCGAGACCTCTTTGCCGAGCTTCTCGAGCACGCTCCCTTGATGGCACTCCTTCTCGACGCCGAGAACCGGGTCGTGGGCGCGAATGAGGCCGCGCGTGACTTCTTCGAGATCGAACAGTCAAGGCTGCCCGCAAGTCTTGTCGAGGTGACCCTTGAGTCCCGTCTCGTCGATATCGTGCGCTTTGAGCAGCCGCGAGCCGAGGCGCAGCTGGTGCACCGCCGAGCAACTGTGTTGACGCAGCTCGTCGCCGGTCGCCGTGAGGGCGAGAAGCTCCTCTTCCTGACCAACATCACGGAGCTGAGGCGCTTGGCGACGGTGCGGCAGGAGTTCGTCGCCAATCTGGTGCATGAGCTGAAGACGCCCATCACGTCACTGCGACTCACCGCGGAGAGCCTGCTCGGAGATCCTTTGCCTAAGGACCGGAAGCGGTTTGCGGAGCGCCTTGTCAGAGAGGCCGACCTGATGAGCAAGATCATCGACAACCTGCGTCAGCTCGGCGACATCGAGACCGGAGCGATGGCCGTCGACGTTGCGGAGTTCGACCTTGCGGAGCTCGTGTCCGACAGCGTGGCGCGGCTGCGCCCAGACAGGACCGTGAACGCCTCGGTGCCGCCGGACCTGTTCGTCTCGACGGACCGCCCAAAGCTCGCCCAGGCGCTGGGCAACCTCCTGGACAACGCCGCCAAGTTCTCGCCTCCGGGTACGGCGATCGACGTCAACGCGGAGGTCACCGGTGGGGAGATTGTGCTCAGCGTTCGGGATCGAGGACCTGGCATCTCGCCAGAGCACTGGAGCCGGGTCTTCGAGCGGTTCTACAAGGTGGATCGGGCCCGGCCACGAGAGGCCGGCGGGTTCGGGCTGGGGCTTGCCATCACCAAGCACCTGGTCCAGGTGCTCGGCGGCCGGATCTGGACCGAGACGGCGCGTGAGGGGGGCCAGGTCTTCTACATCGCCCTGCCGCACCAAGTCTTAACCGGCGGATAAACCTGCCTTAATCCAGCTGGGCATATCCTGAACCCCGGGGGATGGCCAATGTTCGTCCGTTGATGCAGCCGACCGCTCGCTCCGACCGGCCCGCGCTCCGCGCCGTGGTCGGCGCGGGGGAGGCAAAGCTGAAGGTCGAGGGCCTCACCTTCTACTACGGCAAGAACCAGGCCTTGAAGGATGTGACCTTTGAGATTCCCGAGAAGCGGATTACGGCGATCATCGGGCCTTCAGGATGCGGAAAGAGCACCCTGCTGCGGGTTTTCAACCGGATGTACGACCTCATCCCGGCGACCCGCGCCGGGGGCAAAGTCCTACTCGACGGAGAGGACGTGATCACCACACGCAAGCTCCTGGAGCTGCGTCAGAAAGTGGGCATGGTCTTCCAGCGGCCCAGCCCGTTCCCGATGTCGATTCGAGATAACGTCGCCTTTGCGCCGCGGCTCCTCGGCTGGGGCTCGTCGCGGGTCAAAGAGATCGTCCGCCAGAGTCTCGAACGCTCTGCGTTGTGGGACGAGGTCAGCGACCGCCTCGATGCTCCGGCAACCTCGCTGTCGGGTGGTCAGCAGCAAAGGCTCGCCATCGCCAGGTGCCTCGCCGTGAGCCCCGAGGTGATCCTTATGGACGAGCCGTGTTCGGCCCTCGATCCGGTGGCGACGTTGAAGATCGAAGACCTCATGGCCGAGCTCATGCGCGATTACACGATCGTCATCGTTACGCACAACATGCAGCAGGCGGCGCGGGTCTCCGACTACACCGCCTTCATGCTCATGAATCCCGAAGGTCGGTATGGCGAGCTCATCGAGTTCGCGCCGACGGCCGACCTGTTCAACCAACCGCAGGATCAGCGGACAGAGGCTTACATCACCGGTAGGTTCGGCTAGAAACAGTGCCCCGACTGACGTTTGAGAGAGAGCTCGCGAGCCTTCGCGAGTCGCTGGTCCGGATGGGCACGCTTGTCGAGTCGCAGATCGAGGCCGCGCTCGATGCCCTACGCCGGCGTGACGGCGCTGCGGCCGAGAAGGTACGCAACCAGGACCAGTACTTGAACGAGCTGTTCCGCCAGATCCGGGAGCAGGTGTTCATGGTCATCTCCACTCAGCAGCCTGTTGCTCGTGACCTCCGCTACCTGATGGGCCTTCAGTACATCGCCATTGAGCTCGAGCGGATGGGTGACTACGCGGTGCGCATCGCACGCATGACGAGCACCCTTGTCGCACTGCCGGACAAGCCGCTGCGCGCCGAGCTCGGCCTGATGGGCGAGCTGGCCATCGGCCAGGTGCATGACATCCTCGAAGCGATCATCGACCAGAACGTGCCACGAGCCCGCGAGGTGGCGAGCCGCGACAATGAGGTCGACCGCCTCTGGCACCGTGTCTTCGAAGACCTCGTCAAAGAGATCGGGAACGGCAAGACCGACACCGACGGCGCCCTGCGGGCAGTCACGCTCCTGTTGGTCGCACACAACCTCGAGCGCATCTCCGACCGCGTCACCAACGTCGCTGAAGACATCGTGTTTCTTGAAACCGGCCAGGTCGTGGAGCTCGGATGAACCGACCTGCCGGCAATGGAAGCGCCGGCAGGGTCCTCGTGGTCGAGGACGACGAAGGCATCCGCGAGATGCTGAAGTACAACCTGACCTCGGCCGGCTTCTCGGTTCAGGAGGCGCGGGACGGAGCCGCCGGCCTCCGCACCGCGCGCACCGCCCGGCCCGACCTGATCCTGCTCGACCTGATGCTGCCGGGCATGAGCGGCTTCGACTTCTGCCGTGCATTGAGGAAGAGCAGCCGTGTGCCGATCATCATGATCACGGCCAAGGACGCAGAGGTCGACAAGATCGTCGGCCTCGAGCTCGGCGCCGATGACTACATCACCAAGCCCTTCTCGATTCGCGAGGTGCTCGCGCGCGTCAACGCTGTTCTCCGCCGGGCCGCGCCGGAGGCCAACGAGCCCAGGTCGATCCCTGAACGCGACTCGATCGGGGATTTCACCATCGACCGGGCCGCTCGCCGGGTCGTGCTGGACGGGCGCGACGTCAAGCTGACCGCCCGCGAGTTCGACCTTCTCTCCTACCTGCTGGCTTTCCCGCGCCGCGTGCACACGCGCGACGTCCTGCTCGAAAACGTCTGGGGACATGAGTTCTCCGGCGATCGCAAGACGGTGGATGTTCACATTCGCTGGCTGCGCGAGAAGTTCGCCGGCGTCGCGCCATTCGAAATCGTTACCGTGCGCGGCATCGGCTATCGCCTCGATCGCATAGGCGAGCCGGCCGACCTCACCGAGACGACCTAGCTTTGGCCGCGGTCGAAGCCGCACCGGCCGCCATCCTCCCGCCGGCGAGGCGAGTGCCGGATCGATTCCGCACGGTGTCGGGTGCGATCGCCGCGGCAGCCCCGGTGATCCTGGTCGTGATCGTCGTCATCCTCTTCCAGCAGGCCGCGCCGGCGGTCAAACACTTCGGGCTGGGCTTCCTGACCGGCACCGACTGGAACCCCGTCACCGATACATTTGGCGCGCTGCCGGCAATCTTCGGCACAGTTGCGACCTCCCTGCTCGCCCTCGTGATCGCGGTTCCGGTCGGAGTGGCGGTAGCAGTGGTGCTCGCCGAGCAAGGTCAGGCCTCGGTCCGGGGAATCCTGGGCATCGCGATCGAGCTCCTGGCCGCGATTCCGAGCGTGGTCTATGGCATCTGGGCGCTGTACGTCCTCGCCCCATGGTCTTTCCAGCACATCGAGATCCCGATCTCCGACCGCTTTGGAGGTTCCATCGGATGGCTCTCACAGCCCGGGGCACGCAGCCTCTTCAATGCCTCCCTCGTGCTCGCGGTGATGATCCTGCCCACACTTTCGGCGATCTCCAGGGAAGTGATCCGAGCCGTCCCGCGTGGCTTGAGGGAGAGCGCCGTCGCTCTCGGATCGACATGGTGGGAGACCACGTGGCGCGTGATCCTGCCTTCGGCCCGTGCCGGTATCTTCGGAGCAACGATCCTGGCGCTCGGGCGCGCCCTCGGCGAGACCATCGCGGTCACGATGGTGATCGGCAATCGATACGCGATTCCCCCATCGATCTTCTCGCCGGCGTACACGCTGGCCAGCGTCATCGCGAATGAGTTCAACGAGGCGACAGGGACGCTTTACCCGGCCGCGTTGATCGAGCTTGGGTTGGTGCTGATCCTCGTCACGCTTGTCGTCAACATCTTCGCGCTGCTCCTGGTCAGATCTATTTCCGGCGAAGCGAGCCGCGCCGCATGAATCGAAATGTCAGGCGGCGATTCGCGAGCACGGCTTGGCTGGGCGTCATGTACGTGCTGACCGTGATTGCGCTCATTCCTCTCGGCCTCGTGCTGTGGTTTGTCGTCACCAGAGGCCTGCCGTCCGTGCTGCACCCCGAGTTCTTCACCAACTCCTTTCGTCCGTTCGGGGTCCCAGGTGGTGGCGTCGCCCACGCCATCGTCGGGACCGGGATCCTGGTTGGCCTTGCCTCGCTGATGGCGATTCCGATCGGAATCCTCGGGGGGATCTACGTGGCCGAGTACGCCGCGGACCCATGGGCAAGCTGGGTCCGGCTCGCGAGCGACGTCCTCGTCGGTACGCCGTCAATCGCGATCGGCCTTTTCGCTTATGCGCTTGTCGTCGTGCCGGTCCATCACTTCTCCGGGATCGCAGGCTCGGTCGCCCTGGCGATCCTGATGCTGCCCATCGTCATCCGCACGACCGAGGGCGCTGTCGCGCTCATCCCTCATGGATTGCGCGAGTCGGGCCTGGCTCTCGGCCTGCCCCGGTGGCGCGTCTCGATCCAGCTCATCCTCCCTGCGGCAGTTCCCGGCGTGATCACCGGAGCGCTGCTTGCCGTGGCGCGGGCCTCGGGCGAGACCGCGCCTCTCTTGTTCACCTCGCTGGGCAACACGCTTTTCCAGGTCAACCCGACGCAGGCGATGCAGGCCCTGCCGCTCACCGTCTACCAGTACGCGCTGCTTCCTTACAAGTCGCTGCAGGACCAGGCGTGGGGCGCCGCGCTCGTCCTCGTGGTCTTGGTGCTGGGGATCAACCTGATCAGCCGGTGGGTGCTGCGGCGCCAGATCCGCCTCGCCGGCCAGCTCTAAGCATGTCGAATGTGCTTTTCGTCTGCCTGCACAATGCCGGGCGCTCGCAGATGAGCGAGGCCCTCTTCGAACGCTCTGCCGGCGGCCTGCACGAGGCGCGCTCAGCCGGCACCACTCCCGCCGATCGCGTTCACGAAAACGTGATCACCGTGATGCGCGAGGAGGGAATCGACCTGAGCGATCGAAAGCCGCAATTGCTGACGACCAACCTGGCGCAGTGGGCGGACGTCGTCATCACGATGGGCTGTGGCGACGCATGCCCGGTCATCCCCGGCAGGCGCTATGTCGATTGGGACCTGCCCGACCCCAGCGGCCTTCCGGTCGAGCGGGTTCGTGAAATCCGCGACGACATATCGAAGCGCGTGAGCAATTTGTTGGAATCACTCGATCGAAATTCATCTTGAATCCAGTGTCGCGATGAACAGTCCCCGCGGTTAAACTCATTGCACTCCGCCACAGAGCCGTGAGATAAGAGAACCCGCCGCGCATACGTTTCAGCAAAGGAAGGAGCAACGGTGGCAACGAAGATCTTGGAAGTAGCCGATGTGAGCGTGATCAGGGCAGCCGGCGGCGTCGTCTGCCGGAGCACGCGATCCGGCGAGACGGAGATCGCCGTCATACACCGGCCTCAATACGACGACTGGACCTTGCCAAAGGGCAAGATCGAACCCGACGAGAGCCCAGAAGACTGCGCGCTGCGCGAGGTCAGGGAGGAGACGGGCCTGCGGTGCGAGCTCATGCGCCCCCTGGGGTGCACCGCGTACGTCGACCGCCGCGGGCGCGACAAGGTCGCGTGCTACTGGGTGATGGAAGTGCGCGGCGGCCGGTTCCGGCCGGGCATCGAGGTGGACAGGCTGCTCTGGCTTTCGGTTGAGGATGCGATCGAGCGCCTGAGCTACGAACGCGACAGGACGCTCCTGGTACAGCAGAGCCTGCCCTAGCCGTCTTCCCGGCTCGCCTCATCGGGGCGTGGGATTTCGAATGCTTCGCTAAGCTGGAACGATGCAGACGATCGCCGCCGCCGACCGGTTGGTGATCGCGGGCGTCGAGCTGCGTTCAAGGCTGTTCCTCGGCACCGGCAAGTACCCGTCCGACGAGTCGATGCTCGCGGCCCTCGAGGCGTCGGGTTGCGAGCTCGTCACTGTGGCCCTGCGCCGGCTGGACCTCGACGACCCGAAGCACAAGACGATCCTCGACGTGATCGACTGGAAGCGATACCGGATCCTGCCCAACACCGCAGGCTGCCGCACGGCCGATGAGGCGATCCGCATCGCGCGTCTCGCGCGGTCGATGGGCCTGTCGGACTGGGTGAAGCTCGAGGTCATCCCCGACCCGCGCTACCTCTTTCCGGATCCAGAGGAGACGCTGAAGGCGGCGCGGGTGCTCGTCGGCGAGGGATTCAAAGTCCTGCCCTATATCAATGCCGACCCGGTGCTGGCGAAGAAGCTCGAAGAGATCGGCACCGTGACCGTGATGCCGCTCGGTTCACCAATCGGTTCGGGACAGGGTCTCCAGACGCTGGGGCAGATCCGCATCATCATCGAGGAGGCTTCCATTCCTGTGGTCGTCGATGCGGGAATCGGTGCGCCATCGGATGCAGCTCTGGCTATGGAGCTCGGCGCCGACGCGGTGCTTGTGAACAGCGCGATCGCCCTCGCCCGCGACCCGGCGTTGATGGCCGCCGCGATCAGAGATGGCGCGGAAGCTGGGCGAAAGGCTTACCACGCCGGACGGATCCCCAAGCGCGGCGAGGCCAGCCCGAGCTCGCCAACCGAGGGCATCTCGCGACCGACCTAGCCACGCCGGTGGCGATGGCGATCGTGTCCAGCGCCGCGGCTGGGCTTCGGGCCGCCACTCCCTCTCCCCCTCGGGGTGAGGGGCTCAAACGCATATCAGCCACGATCATCCAGCTGCGCGCTCCCGGCCTCAGCACCGCTCTGTTCGAAACGGAGGCGCGCGAGCTGCTCGCGTCGACTTCGATCCCGGTCGTGGTGAGCTCGCGGTGCGACGTGGCACTCGCGACTGGAGCAGCCGGGGTACACCTTCCCGAGAGCGACATCTCCGTCGCCGAGGCGCGAACGCTTCTAGGCAGGCAGCTCGTCGGTCGCTCTGTGCACTCGATCGCGGCCGCCCAGCAGGCGGAGCGCGAAGGCGCGGACTACGTGATCTTCGGTCCCGTGTGGGAGAGCGCCAGCCACCCTGGTACCAACGCCGCCGGACTCGATGCGCTGGCGCAACTCGTGCGCTCGGTAGGGATTCCCGTCCTCGCGATCGGCGGCGTAACCGAGGCGCGGGTCAACGAGATCCTGAACGTCGGGGCCGCGGGCTACGCGGCCATCAGGCTGTTCGAATGATCTCGCTGCAGATCAATGGAAAGAGAGTTGAGCTGGAGCGCCCGACCCGGCTCCTCGCCTATCTCGATCAGCTCGGCGTGAACCCGCGAACGGTCGCCGTTGAGCACAACGGAACCATCATCGAGCGCGCCGGCTACGACGCCGTGACGCTGGACCAGGACGACACGGTCGAGATCGTGCGCATGGTCGGCGGAGGGTGATCGATGCGAACTGCTTTCTGGTCTAACGAAGAGCAAGCCGGTCCCTGATCGCCGCTTCGGCTTCCGCCCGCTCGTCCCAGGGCTCCGAGCCAGAGGCCATCCGCATCGATCGTTCGTGGCCCTTGCCCGCCAGCAGCACGCAATCGCCCGGTTGAGCCAGCTCGATCGCGCGCCTGATCGCCGCGCGCCGGTCGATGACGATCTCGTAGTCGCGCGCAGGCGCCTTTCCCTCGGCGCCGCTCTGTACGTCACGCGCGATCTCCACCGGATCCTGGTCAAGAGGATCGTCGGTGGTGATGATGAAGAAGTCGGAGAAATCGGCCGCCGCCCGTCCCATGCCAGGCCTGTCGTGGTCGGAGCGCGCAGTCGAACCGAAGACCACGATCAGGCGGCCGGACGTAAAGGGGCGAAGTTCGGCCAGCGCGCTGGCGAGCGCCCCCGCCGAATGCGCAAAGTCGATGTAGACGCGAAAGTCCTGGCCCACATCGACCGGCTCGAGCCTTCCGCGCACGCCCTCAAAACCGGCAAGCCCCGTGCCGACTGAGTCCAGCGGCACGCCCAGAGCCAGGCAGACACCGGCTGCGCAAAGCGCGTTGTAGATGTTGAATCGGGCGGGCACGTGCAGGGTGACCTCGGTCTCGCCGAGCGGGGTCTTCATGCGAAACCGCGAGCCCGAGCCGGTGACGTTGAGGTCTAGAGGGTGGAGGTCGGACGCCGTGGTAAGCCCATAAGTCCAGCGGCGCGCTATCGGGCGGCGGGACAGACGCTCGTAGCTCGCGTCGTCACGATTCAAGATTGCTGTCTTCTCGATTCCCTTGTCGATCGCGCTCGCGGTCAGGTCGATCAGGCGCGCTTTGGCCTCGAGGTAGTCATCCCACGTCGCGTGGTAATCCAGGTGATCGTGGCCGACGTTGGTGAATGCGGCCACGTCGAAATCGCAAGCGCGGACCCTCTCCTGGACCAGCGCGTGCGATGTCGTCTCGATGACCGCGCACGCAACGCCGCCCTCGACCATTCGCGCCAGCCACGCCTGGACCTCGGGCGCCTCCATCGTGGTCTGACCACTGAGGTTGTCGACCTCTCCACCGCTTCCCGTGAACGAAACCGTGCTCATCGCCCCCGCCACCACGCCGCTGGCCTGGAGGACGTGCTCGGCCATGTGGGTGGTCGTCGTCTTCCCGTCCGTCCCTGTGATGCCGGCCACCCGCAGCGTCCGCGAGGGCCTGCCGTAGAACTCCGCCGCCAGCTCGGCGAGCCCAATCCGCGTCGAGGGCAGGCGGAGGACAGGCGTACGGGGCGGCCGGGTCACATCCCGATCGATGGCAATTGCTGCGGCGCCCCTGGCGAGGGCGTCCGACACGAATGCATGCCCGTCCGAGTTCAGACCCTCGACGGCGACGAAGAGGTCCCCGGGCTTCACGCGCCGCGAGTCGTAGGCGATGCCGGTGATCTCGACGTCGCCGTCACCCTCCAGGGTCGCGCCCGCGCCGCTGGCCAGCTCGTGGAGCTTCATTCCTGACGGAAGGATAATCGGCACGTGATTGCGGACATTGGTGGACGCCGCTTCGAATGGGGCTCGCGAACCTACGTCATGGGAATCATCAACGTGACGCCCGATTCCTTCAGCGGTGACGGCACCGGCGACGACCTCGAGCGGGCGGTGTCGCAAGGGATGCGCATGATGCGCGAAGGTGCGGACATGCTCGACGTTGGAGGCGAATCGACCCGTCCCGGCCATCAGCCAATCGGCACAGCCGAGGAGATCTCCCGCACGAAAACAGTGGTGGCGCGGCTTGTCCGCGAGGCGGAGGTCCCCGTCTCGATCGACACCTACAAGCTCGAGGTTGCGGAGGCTGCGGTTGCCGCGGGCGCGACGATGCTCAACGACATCTGGGGCCTGACGCGTTCACCGGACCTGGCCCGGCTCGCGGCGAGGAAGAGCTGTGCGCTGGTCTTGATGCACAACCAGGACGGGACGGAGTATTCAGGGGACCTGATGGACGAGATCAAGCGCTTCCTTCGCGCCTCGATCGAGCATGCGCTGGACGCCGGCGTGCCGCGCGAGCGGGTTCTCATCGACCCGGGGATCGGCTTCGGCAAGACCGCGGAGCAGAACTGGGTTGTGATGCGCCGGCTCGAGGAGTTGCGCGAGCTCGGCCAGCCGATCCTCATCGGAACGTCGCGCAAGTCGTTCATCGGCAAAGCGCTCGACTTGCCCGTCGATCAGAGGCTGGAGGGCACCGGCGCCACCGTGACCGCGGCCATCTTGCGTGGAGCCGATGTCGTCCGCGTCCACGACGTGAAAGAGATGACGCGCGTCGCTCAGATCGCCGATCTCATGCGTTGACGATCGCCTATCTGGGACTGGGCTCCAATCTCGGTTCGCGCGCCCGCAACCTGGGCGCTGCGCGCCGGCGGCTGCGTCAAAAAGGAGCGCGCGTCCTGCGTCAAAGCCGCGTCATAGAAACCCAGCCTTGGGGGGTGGCCGCCCAGCCTCGGTTCTTGAACCAGGTCGTCGAGGTGGAGTGGCCCGGCACGCCACGCCAGCTTCTGAAAGCAGCCAAGGAGGTCGAGGTCGAAGGCGGGCGCAAGCCGGCGAGGCGATGGGGGCCTCGGGTTATCGACGTCGACATCCTGCTATTCGGCGACGAGCGCCTGAACACCCCGGTCCTCGTGATCCCTCACCCGCGCATCGCCGAGCGCGATTTCGTGCGCGAGTCGCTGGCCGAGTTGGGGGTCAAAACCCTTAGGCGGGACGGGCGTTGGTGAACCGGTAGCCGATTCCTGGAACCGCCAGGATGTAATAGGGACGCGAGGGCTGGCTTTCGATCTTGCGGCGGAGGTTGCGGATGTGTACGTCGATCACGCGTGTCTCGATCGGGTATTCGTAACCCCAGATCGAGTTCAGGATCTTCTCGCGGCTCAGCACCTTGCCGGCGTTGCTCGCGAGAAAGGTCAAGAGATCGAACTCCGTGTGGGTGAGCTCAACCTCCTTGCCTGACTTGTACGTCCTGCGCTCGTTGACGTCGATCACGAGGTCGCGGAACTCGAGCCGAGTGCGCATCGCCTCTGCCGACTCGAACCGGGTCCGCCGCAGGTGCGCGGTCATGCGCGCCACCAGCTCGCGCAGCCGCAGCGGCTTGCTGACGTAGTCGTCAGCTCCGATTTCCAGGGCGACCACGACGTCGATCTCGTCGGAGCGAGAGCTCATCATGATCAGGGGCACGGCCGGATCCATCTTTCGCAGCTCCCTGCACACGTCGAAACCGGCGCCGTCGGGGAGCGTGACCTCGAGCAAGATTAGATTCGGATGCGAGTGCTCGACCTGGCGAAGCGCCTCGGTCGCGCCGTCAGCCTCGAGCACCTGGTAGCCGTCCTGCTCGCAAGCGGCGCGAACCTCCCGGCGCGTCGCCGCGTCCGGGTCCACGATCAAGACTTTTCTGGAGGATTCCGCCACCGCACCCACCTGCTGTTCATCCTAACCGATCTGAAGGATTGTTAGGAGATGTTGCGTTTCAACCCACGAACATAGGTGCGCGACTTCTTTTCGAGGGCGATCAGCCTGGCGCCGGCTGCGGAGAGCACCAGCTCCCAGGCGCCTGCGTATGCCACCTCCTCGCCGCCGAACTCGGACTTGAAGAAGCCCAGGCCGTGCCAGGGGTGGTCTGGGCCTGCGCCGGGCGGCGGCGCGCCCCAGAGGTCGAAATCCCGGCAGCCGGCCTCCGCCGCCGAGCTGAGCGCCGACCACCAGGCGAGGTCGTTGCCCATCAGCTCAGGGTGAGCTCCGCTGCGGCCTGCGAAAAGGCTGTAGGCCCGGCCCGCGTGGCGCGCCACCAGCACTGTGGCAAGCGCCTCCTCGTGGTCTTCTCCATAAGCGGTGTAGGTGCGGCACCAGGGCAGGTGCTCGAGCAGCAGCTCGTAGTAGCCCTGATCGGGTAGGTGGATCGACTCGCGCCGTTCGACCGCTGCCGACTGGCGTCCGAGCTCGGCCGCGTCCTTGCCTTCTATGACGGTGACGCCCCGCCGGAGGCCGGCGCGAATGTTGTAACGACGGCCGTGCCGGAAGGTCTTGAGCATTTCGTCCGGGGGCCGCAGCCTGACGATCCGGGTGTGCTCCGGCTGGATCGGAGCCGCTGCGGAGAAGTTCCGCTGGGCGAGCGCCTCAGCGATCGCCGGGGGCGCCTCGGGTTCGATGATCAGGCGGGCCACCCTGGCGCCCCGAGCCCAGTCGACCAGCGCATCGACTGCGCCGGCCGTTGCCGGCGCGGGGCCGCGCGGGACGTAGGCCTCGCGTGCGGGACCGACCGACCGCACCTGCACGCTGGCCATCGCACCGCCTTCGAGACGCACCCTCTCGATGCGCCAACCCGCACGGGCCTGGACCTCTCCCCATGCCCACGATTGCAGCAGAGGAGCCGGTGAGGCTCGCTCCTCGAGCTCGCCGTCCCACAGCGACGCCTCTTGCGTCATCCTGGGCCGGGTTCGGTGGGGAGCGCCGGATCGAGATGACTGATGTCGTTGGAGCCGCCGATGATCGTGCGACCATCCGACCTCTCGATCAGCGAGATCGACGCGTTCTGGATCTTGAAAGCGAAAAGACCGTGGCTCGACCGGCCGATCACTCGGTGCAGCGCGACCTGGATGACCCCGCCATGGGTCACGACCAACACGTCTTCATGCGCGTGGCGGTCCAGGATCGCGTCCAGCGCTACCGCAACACGGGCTTCGAACACGGCGGCGCCCTCGCCGCCAGGCACGAGGTCCCAATCAGGCTTCCGGTTCCATCGCGCCCAGGCTTCTGGAAACCGGCCGGCCAGCTCGCCGGAGCGCAGGCCTTCCCACTCCCCGAGGAAGATCTCGCGAAGGCCCGGCGTGGGGGAGGGCTGCTGGCCGATGACGCCGCCGATCACCTCCGCGGTCTGGAACGCCCGTTGGAGGTCGCTCGAATAGAAGGCAGCGAACCGGCGGCCTGCAAGCCTGTTTCCGACCAGCGCGGCCTGCCGGCGGCCCTCGGCCGAAAGCGGCGGATCGAGCTGGCCCTGGATCCGATGCTCCCGATTCCACGTCGACTGGCCGTGGCGAACGAGCATCAAGCGCGTACGCATCGTCTGCGCGGTCACCAGGGCGCCTTCGGCCGATTCAGGTGATGGCAGGTCGGAGAACAAGGCGGCTTCGCCGGTCTCAGGCGGCTGCGGGCGCGCGAATCTGATCTCGATATCTATACTAACTTTCTCTTAATCCCACCGATCGGGCTGGGCCGATCCTCAGGAGAAAGCTCTTGCAATCGCACGGCTCATTGGCCGACGTTCCCCTTCGATCGCTTCTGGAGTCTGCTCAAGGTGAGCGCTCCACAGGTACCCTTACCGTCCGCAATGGGAACGGACAGTCGGCCTCTCTGTACTTTTTGTTCGGTCACCTTTTCCACGCGCAGAGCGATGGAAAGGCCGGCGATGACGCTGTGGTCTCCGCCCTTCATTGGACCAAGGGCGACTTCGAGTTCGACGCCAAGGCCAAACTCCCGGCCGATGAGTCCGTCAAAGCCGGCATCACGGAGCTGGTCCAGACCGCCGAGACGGCGCCCAGGGCGCAGGGCGACGCAGAACCCAGGCCCGAGCCCGAGCCGGAGCCCAGGCCGGAGACACGCGCCGAGCGTAAAGATCATGCTGAACCGGAGAGGAAGGTGGAAGCACCCCAGCCGAGACGTGGCGTGAAGCACCGCCCGCAGCCGAAACACGGGCGCGAACCGATTCCCGTTCCCGCGGGCCAGATCATCTATGACTCGCTGAAAACGTCGTTCGTGGATTTCCCGCGCCTGATCACGACCCTCGAAAAAGAGGGATACACGGGTTACGTGCGCCTGCTGACCGACGACGCCTCAGGACTGATCCTGTTCCGCGAAGGCTCGGCGCTCGAGTGCATGTACGACGGAGCTGCCGATGCGGCCAGTCTGGTGCTCGGCAAGCAAGCGCTGCAGAAGTTCAACGACGACGTGACCAGCGGACACGGGGTCCTCGATGTGGTCGGACTGTCGCCGGAGCTGATCGACGGCCTTTACGAGCTGACGGTTTCGAGACCGATGTACACGGAGCTGTATGCGGCTTGGGTCGACATGAAAGCGCTCTTGAAGTTCCTCAGCGACCGGAAGCTGAGCGGCAGCGTCATGATCCGGTCGGCGGGTGGCACCGGCGTGATCATCCTCTCGGACGGCGAGATGGCAGGCGCGTACACAAGCGAGTCGCGCGACATCTCAGACAAGCCGGACCGCGCCCTCGCCCTCTGCGATGACCCCGCCGCCATGATCGAGGTCAAATCGGCGGACGCGACCAAGCATCCACCGCTTGACGTCGACGAGATCGTCGGAGGGTTGCGAAACGCGAGATCGCAGCCTCCGGCTCCGGTGGTGGTTATGGCGCCGCCCATGGCTCCCGCGCCCGAGCCGGTCATGCCGACCAACCCGACCCTCCCCGTGATGCCGGTGATGCAGGCGGAGCCGCCGACCGCGCAGATTCCCACGGGTGGGTACTCCGGCTACACGCAGCCGACCCCGCCCACGATGCAGGTCGCACCGACCACGCCGCCTCAGTCATCCGGACCTCAGCTCGATTGGGCAACCATCGTCGCCGAGCTGCAGGCGATGGCGGAGGACGCCCTTGGCAACCGTGCCCGCAAGGTGAAGGACATACTCGGAGCCGCGGATCCGTCGCTCGTCGGTGTTGAAGCCGCGATCGACCAGATCCCAAGCATCTCGCTCCTCTTCGTGGACTCGTCGCGACTCGAGCAGCTTGCCCAGGAGATGAGGGCCAGGCTCAAGTCTCACCTCTAAACACCTTCCCCCTTCAGTGGGAGGTCTTGTGGGAGTGGGCCCGAGCCGCAGGTAGCAGCCGAATGCGTTACCTCGTGTCAATTGCAGGTGTTGTGGCGCTGTTGCTCCCGCTGACAGCATGCGGCGGCACCCCACCCCAGATCGTCGACTACTCTCCCCAACGCGGCGCGGTAGAGGTCTCGACCGCCGCCCCGATCAGGATCACGTTCGACCACGAGGTCGACCAGGCGTCCGTCGCAAGCCGGCTCCACCTGGCGCCTGCGACCAGCGGCACGGTGCAATGGGAGAGTCCGCGCCAGCTCGTTTACACCCACGCGACATTGCAGGCCAGCACCACGTATGAGGTGATACTCGATCCCGGCTACCGAGACCCCGCGGGCAACACGTATACGCTGCGTCACCACTGGGCCTTTGTGACCGAGGGTCCGCCGAACCTCGCCGCCTCCACGCCCAGCGACGCCGACGCCGGCGTCGACCCCGCCGCCTATATCACGCTCAACTTCTCACGCGAGATGAACGCGACCAGCTTGCGGTCGGCGGTCACGTTCGCCCCCAGCATTCCGTTCGCCGTGCGGCTCGATCCCGCGGATGGGCGGCGGGCGATCATCGCCCCTTCAGAGCTCCTGGCGCCCAACACCACCTATCAGGTTTCCGTGAACACGGCGGCGCTCGACATCGATGGCAACCAGCTCGGGCGTGACCAGACCGTCAGCTTCACGACGGGTTCTCCCCAGGTCCTGCGGGGCTGGCTGGCCTTCACAACGTATGGCGCGGGCGGAGCCTCCGGAGGATTGTGGATCGTCAATGAGACCGGTTTCCCGCGCCAGCTGTTCGACGCCAGCGCTGTTAGCTCATTCAGCTGGTCGCCGGGCGGCGACCGTCTTCTGATCCAGGGCGACGGAGAGACCTGGTCCGAATTCGTGCCTGGCGGCGGCACGACGCAGCTCGACTTCAAAGGAGCGTGGGCGGCGGCACTTGCCCCGGGCATGGGTTACGTGTACATCGACGACACGGGGGTCCTGCATCGACAGTCAGCCGACGGAAGCGATGAGGTGATCTCAGCGGACGTTGCTCAGGCGACGGTTGCTCCCAACGGCTTGAGGCTTGCATTCGTGCAGGGCGCCCTCGCACCCAACAAGGTGTGGGGCTACGACGTCGGCCTGCGTGCTCGCTATCTCCTGACGATGGATACGGGCGGGGTCAGCGACATCAGCTGGGCGCCGTCAGGAAACCGGATCGCCTATCTGCGAGACGACGGCGGGACGACCAGCCTCCAGGTGAAGAATCTCGTCGGAGGAGGAGCCACTACCACGGTGGCATCCGGGGACCTGGGGTCGCCGTCCTGGCTTCCCGACTCGGCCCACCTTGTGGTCGCCGCCGTCACTCAGTCGGCGGGGAGCAGCGGGCACAAAGCGTTTGTGGTGAACGTTGTCGCGCCGGCGGCCGTGTTGAACCCGGGCTCTGGCCTTCCGTCCGACCTCGACATCGACCTCTCAGCCCCGGTGCCATCACCGGACGGCCACCAGATCGCCTTCGTCAGTGGAAACCAGGTGTGGCTGATGAACGCGGATGGAACGCGGCCGACTGCGCTTACGCGATTCGACCCGGTGTCGTTTCCCTATTCGTGCCGCGCGCTGGCCTGGACCAGGGCCTGATTTCGCTCCACGACGGGCTCGAAGAGCAGCTCGAGCCGGTCGGCCGTTCGGGTCCATGAGAAACGCTGAGCGAGGAGGCGACCGCGACGGCCCATCTGCTGAGCAAGCTCGCTGTTTTCGAGGAGGCGTCCGATGCGCTCGGCATACGCCGCCGGATCGTGCTCGTCGATCAGATATCCGCTGACCTCATCGCGCACGACCGAGCGCAGGCCGGAGACGCCCGATGCGACCACAGGACAGCCACACGCCTGCGCCTCGAGCGCGACCAGGCCAAAGGATTCGCTGTACGACGGCATCACGCAGACGTCGGCCGCGGCGTAGAAGTACGGCAGCTCGTGGTGGGCGACCGAACCGACGAAGTCGACCCGATCCCGCACACCGACTTCTGAAGCAATGGCTTTGAGTCGAGCCTTTTCGCTCTCCTCGCCCTCATGGCTGTCCTCGCCGAGGATCAACAGCCGGACGTCGTCATGCCGGCGGTCACGCAGCAGACCGAGCGCGCGGATCGCGATCTCGACTCCCTTGAGGCGCTCGAGCCTGCCCACGAAGAGCAGCAGGCGCTCGCTTCCGTAACCGACCACGCGCCGGGCCTCCGCCCGATCCAGCGGCTGGAACGTCCCGAGGTCGACGCCGGGCGCGACCACGCTCACGCGCTCTGGGTCAGCGCCATAGCCCTCGATCAGCTCCTGGGCCTCGTCGGCGGTGGAAGCGATCAGCAGGTCCGCCTGCTGCGCAAGCTCACCCTCGATGCGAATACGCAGCTCGGGTTCCGGGCTTGCCCCGGCGGCGAGCGTGCGGTTCTTGACGAGTCCGAGCGTGTGGGCGATGTGAGCCCAACCGGTCGCGAGGTTTGGCCGGAGCAGGCAAGCAACCTCGCCCGAGAGCCAGTAGTGCGAGTAGAGGAGGTCGTACACGACCTTCTCGCGGGCCGCGAATTGCGCGACCTGTGCGGCGAACGACGGCACCTCGCGATAGAGAGAGTATTTGTCAAGCCCGTTGCCCGCAGGGAGGTAGATCACCCGCGACAATGGGGCCAGGCGCTCGACACTCGGGTCGTCAATGGACTGCTTCCGGGTGAAGATGTCGGTGGCTATGCCCCGTTCGCTGAAAGCCGTGCAGATCTCCCGGACGTATACGTTCAAGCCGCCGTTCGCGTTCTGGCCCAGCGAAGCGGTCGGCGACGTGTGCATGGATATGACCGCGATCCGCCGGCGGGCGGTGCGGTCGTCGATCAGCCGGGTCGCCTCAGCCACGATAAGCCGATCTCGCGTCAAGCCAGCGCCGTGAGACGCAGCAGAAGCCGGAACGAGAGATCGGCGCGCAAGAAGCCATTACCAGTAAAACCTACGCGCTCAGCAGCTATTCCCGCCGAGGCCTGAGAATAGAGGTAGTTATGATTTGGCGCGCCATGCGCCTTCTGCAGGGGTTCAAGCTCTCCGCGCTGGTCGCGCTGGCGGTTCCGGCGCTGATCGCCTTCACGGCGATCACGACCCTTGCGGCCAGCTCTCCCTCGCCGTCGCCGGCGGGCGGCTCGGCGCTCCCAGGCGACCCCGCCAGCGGAGCTACTCTCTACGCTCAAAACTGCGCGACCTGCCACGGCGCCAGCCTCGAGGGGGGGATCGGCGCGGTCCTCAACCCGATCGACAGGCTGCCCGGGATTGCCAACTCCCTCGACCCCGCCTTCCTGATCGACATCATCACCAACGGCCGCACGCCACAAGCAGGCGACCCGAAGCAGATTGCGATGCCCGCCAAGGGTGGCAACGCCGCCCTGACCGACCAGGACGTCAAGGACCTGGCCGCGTACATCATTCAGCAGAACAGCATTGGCGCCGGTGCGGCGCCGCTCCCTGCGGGTGAGCTCGCCAAGCGCACGATCCTCTGGGTGAGCATCGGGATCATCGCGATGGTCTTCCTCACCTACCTGCTGGCCCAGTACAACATGCGGTGGATCGCGCGCCGCGCGGCAGCGCGACGGAAGTAAGCGCCCAGCCCGCCGACGCCGACCATCCCCCGGCGCCGCCCCTCCTACCGACACCGGCAGGCGGTTCCCCACGCATCCTGATCCTCTTCAGTGACACGGGTGGAGGTCACCGCGCCGCCGCTCGCGCCCTCACCGATGCTCTCAAGCTGCTCGACCCCAGCTGCGTGATCACGGTGGCCGATCCATTGATCGGGCAGGGCCCGGCGGTCGTCAGAAGACTAGCCTCGCTCTACTCGCCGGTGATCCGGCGCTCGCGCGCTGCCTGGGGGGCGGTCTACCACACAAGCAACACCAGGGCTGCGTTCGCGGCGATTCGCGCCGTTTTCGGACCAGGGGTTCGCAACTCGGTGCTGGATCTCTTGAAAGCGCACGACCCCGACGTCGTGCTGTCTGTCCACCCACTGCTGAACCACATCAGCCACCAGGCGATTCGCAAGAGCGGCCGGCCGCGCGCGCTCATGACGGTGATCACGGACCTCGTCGACTTTCACCGGGGCTGGACCTTCAGCCAGGCCGACCTTGTGATCGCCCCCACAGAGCTGGCTCGCAAGGTGGCGCTGCGGCGGCGGGTGCCGGCCGACCGGGTCAAGCTTCTCGGCCTGCCAGTCGACCTCCGGTTCAGGCCACCCGCGCGTGGCGAGAAGCAGGCGCTGCGCCGGCGCTTTGGGCTGGACGAGGATCGATTCACGGTGCTGGTCATGGGCGGCGCGGCCGGGGTCGGACACCTCACCCAGCAGGTTCGCGCCCTTGCCTGGGAGCCGTACCAATGGCAGCTCGTGGTCGTGGCGGGACGCAACGAAAAGCTTCGCCGGCGCCTGGAAGAGCCTCGCTTCGCGACGCCGACGCTGGTGTTGGGATTTGTCGACTACATGCCCGAGCTGATGCGCGCGTGCGACATGGTCGTGACCAAAGCGGGTCCCGGCGCGATCGCCGAGGCGCTGGCCACAGGTATTCCGTTGATCATCACGGGGTTCTTGCCCGGACAGGAAACGCCGAACGTCGACTATGTCGTCGACTCAGGATTTGGCGCCTACGCGCCTAAGGACTCGGACCTGCTGGACGAGGTCAGGGTGCTGGCCGAGGGCGGCCCGACGTGGCGAGAGATGTCGCGCAAAGCGCAGGAGCTGGCGCATCCCTATGCCTCCTCGGACATAGCTCGCGAGTGCCTGCTGCTGGCCGCCCGCTACAAGGCTTCGCCGCAGGCGAGCCGGTAGGGACAGAGCCGGCAGCGCCTTCGCTCAGGCCGCGCCTCGAACCTTCCGTCTCTCACTCCCTCCGCCACCTCCGCGGCCTGGCCGGTGGCTTCCGCCACGAGATCCGTGACCTTCTCGACCTTGACGCTCTCACCCGTCGCCAGGTACACGACTTCGAGCTCCACAGGATCCAGGCGCAGAGCGTTGCTCGCGCCCAGCGCGTAGAGCGCGACCTGCAGGTCGCGACGGGTGCGGGTCTGTGGCCGGCCGCTCTTGTAGTCGACGATCCGCCAGCCTGACTCGGTTCGGTCGATGCGGTCGATGACGCCGCGAAGCGTCCAGCCGTCGACCGCCGCGCTGAACGGATGCTCGAGGTACTCGGGTGACGCATCGAATCCTCCCCGGCTGCGGTACGCCTCGAGCTGAGCCGCACCGATCCGCTTGAAGGTGGGCGCCCGCCGGGCATCCGGAAATGCGCTCTGGCGCCAGACCTCTTCGTGGATGGATCTCAAGCCCCGGGCGGTCACCTTCCCTCCGCTCTTGCGGACCTCTCCCGCCTGGCGCAGGGCCTCGTGCTGGATGACCCCGTGCACCGCCTCGGCGCTCTGCACCGCCGGCAGCCGCTGCTCCTGCCGGTACCAGTACTGGCGGGGGCAGTCGCGGTAGGCGGCGATCGCGCTGTAAGAAAGCACGACCTCGCCTTTTCTTGGTACCGCCCTCCGAGGTTCCGCCGGCAGAGCGGTAGACTCGAACGTGCGCTCACAGACGGTGCGCGGGCCGGCTGCGCGAACCTCATCCAGGAACCGCGAATCCCTCCATCGCCGGCCGCCCTCGTAGTGCGAGGCGCGCGTCAGGAAAAGGTGACGTCGCGCACGGGTCATCGCGACGTAGAGCAGCCTGCGCTCCTCTGCGACGACGTCCTCTCGACCTCGCACGAGAGGCTCCAGGACGGCGGCTGGAAGCTCGAAGCGTGGTGACCTTCCGGACTGTGGCAGGCGCCCCTCGACCAGGCCCGGCACGAAGACGGCGTCGAACTCCAGACCTTTGGCCTGGTGGATGGTCATGACATGGATCGCGTCGTCCGCGGTCTCGACCGGTGCCGGCTCCTCGTCCTCCCCGGACAGCAGGACGAGCTCGAGGTGCCGCATGTATGAGGAGAGAGACCGATCCGGTACGTTTTCGCTGAACTCGGCGATCATCTCGGCAAAACGGCTCACGTTCGCGGTGACTCGCGCCGCCTCGCCGGCTTCGAGAGTGTCACCGACCACCTCGAGGTAGCGGGTGCGGTTCATCAGCTCGAAGAACAGGTCACGGACATCGAGCCGGGTCGCATCCGATGCGAGCTCCTCCAGCAATCTCGCTGCCGGCGCCGCCGGCGACCACGCCCTGATTGCGGTGAGTGGCGGTTGCTCGCCGCGATCCCTGAGCCGCGCCAGCGCTGTCGAAGCATCGAGGCTCCAGGGCGGGCGCGTGATGGCCCGGGCGATCGCCACCACATCGCCAGGATCGAGCAGCACTCGGAGCAGCGCGATGACGTCCCTTATCTCCGCCCGGTCGTGAAAGCCACGACCTCCGATCACCACGTGGGGCAGTCCCTGGGCCGCGAGTGCCGCCGCTATGGGACGGGCGATCGCATTGGTTCGGCACAGGACCGCGATCGCGCGCAGCGATGTTCCACGTTCAACCAGGTCCGCTGCATGAGCGGCGATGGCGGCGGCCTCGGTCACGCCATCGGGACAGCTCCAGAGCTCGACCTGCGGTCCGGCCACTTTGGAGATCAGCTGTTTCGGAAGGCGATCGGCGTTTCCTCCGATCAGCGTGGCTGCTGCCGCCACTATGCGCCGCGAGCTTCTCCGGTTCCGCCCCATGGTCAGGGTCCTGGTGCTCGCAAAGCTGGTGATGAACCTCTCGAGGCTGGCCCGTGAGGCTCCGCGAAATCGATAGATGGATTGATCGTCGTCGCCCACGACGAACGGCTCGCTTCTCGAGGCGACCAGCTCGACCAGGCGCTCCTGCGCGAGGTTCAAGTCCTGGTACTCGTCGACGAGCACGTTCCGGTAGCGGTCGGTGTACCTGTCCAGGATCCGCGGCTGACTCTCGAGCATCCGGACGGCGAGCACGAGCAGGTCCTCGAAGTCGAGGTAACGGTGCTTGCGACATGCTTTCTCGTAGGCCCGGAACAAGCGGACGCAGGCGCGCATCAGGTCGCCTCGCTCCCGATCGTCGGTCGAGGAGGCCCAAGCGGCGAGTTTTGCGATGGGCACCAGCTCTTGCTTCATCCGCTCGAGCATCTGCAGCGCAGGTGACACGAGGTCGTCCGGCCGATCGTCGCCGGTGAGGGCGTTGTCGCCGAGCTCCCACATCAGCTCACGGGCGAGAATCCAGCGGTCGGCGCCCGCCAGGATTCGAAAGCCGGCCGGAACCCCGACGGCGCCGCCGTCGGCGCGCAGCCAGCCCAGGGCGATCGAATGAAACGTCCCCACCGCCGGAACGACGACGTCGATCTGGTCCTCGATGCGCTGGCGCATCTCGGCCGCCGCGCGTTCGGTGAAGGTCATGACGAGGATCGATCCGGGCGAAGCGCCACCGCTCACCAGCCGGCGGAAGCGCTCCGCGATGACCGCCGTCTTTCCAGTGCCGGCCCCCGCGACGACGCGGATCGGGCCCCCTCCGATCGCTGCGGCCGCGCGCTGCTCGGCACCCAGGCGTGTGCTCATTGCGCAGGCGTCGAATGCCCGATTCGGATCCGCAGCGCACGCACCTTGCGCCCCAGGTTGAGATCGTTCAGCCGGGCGAGGATGAGCTCCGAATCCAGCCGCAGCTGGTGGGCGAGCGCCGGGCTCGACGTGGTGACCACCAACGTGCCCGAATGGAGCTCGATCTCATCGCACAGGACGGCGGGTTCCGCACCGATCACCATGCGAAACGCGGTGGCCACCTGGACACCCAGGAACTTGGCGCCGCCAGGCTGCCGGCGCAGCACCCTCGGCAGGATATTGCCCAACTTATCCACAGGCTTCGATCCTGCCCTCGGTCACGGTCCAGACCATCGAATTTGCAATGAGCTCTGGTGGGAACGGACCCGCCTCGACCGAGGTGATGATGACCTGGCCGGCGCTCGCGACCTGCCTCAGGAGGGCGCCCCGGCGTTCTCCGTCCAGCTCGGACAGAACATCGTCCAGGAGAAGTACGGGACGCTCGCCGGTGCGCCTTGCCATCAGGGCCGCTTCAGCCAGCTTCAGGCTCACCACCGCCGTCCTCTGCTGACCCTGCGAGCTGTAGGCACGGGCGTCCCGGCCCTCGAGCAACACCCGGACGTCGTCGTGATGCGGACCGACCGTGGTGGAACCTCGCCGGAGGTCCTCAGCCAACGAGTTATGCACAGCTTCGGCAAGATCCTGTGGAGGGCCCTCGTACCGGATCTCCAGGCGCTCGCCGTCCGCGATTTCAGCGTGGCATCGGGCAGCCTCCGGCTCCAGCTCCAGGACGGCCGCCGACCGAGCCGCCGCGACCTCGCCTCCAAGCTGGACGAGCTCCTGGTTCCAGACCTCCAGCACGTCCCCGCCGTCCTCACCCGCGGCGATCCGCTTGAGCAGGCTGTTGCGCTGTTCCACGACCCGCTTCAACCCGGCCAGCGCGCGGGCATAGCCGGGCTCGACCTGCACCAGCATCTGGTTGAGAAAGCGGCGCCGCAGCTCTGGTCCAGCCTTGACGAGGCCCAGGTCGTCGGGCCAAAAGAGGGTGACCCGAAAGCGGCCCGGGAGGTCGAACGCCCGGCGCCGGACCCCGTCGACCTCGATCACCCGCCGCGCCCTCTCGCCTTCGATGGTCAGCGTGATGGCCAGCTCCGCGGTGATGCCTCCACTTTCCACCTCGGCTTCGATTCGCGACATCGGGGCGACGGGACCGACCAGCTCGAGCTCTCGGCGCGACCGGGGGGAGGACGACAGGGCCAGCATCGCGACGGCTTCGAGCAAGTTGGTCTTGCCCTGACCGTTGGCGCCTATGAAGACGTTGATTCCCGGCCCGGGGACCAGATCTAGCTGGGCGTAGTTACGGTGATTTCTGAGTCGGAGCCTGCGGAGTCGCAGCCTAGGACATCGCCACCCGCACGGGCATGATCACGTACAGGTAGTGCTCCTTGCCCGGCGGTCGCAGCAGCCCTGGGCTCAGGGGGCCGTCGAAAAGGAGCTCGACCTCGTCCTCCCCGATCACGCCAAGGGCATCCAGGACATAGCGGGCGTTGAAGGCGATCTGGATGTCGGAACCGTCGACGTCTGCGGCCATCTCCGCCTTGCTGTCTCCAACCTCGTTCGTGGTCGCGGATAGGGTCAAGGCCCCGGCTTGCGCTTTGAGCCGGATCACGTTGGCGCTGTCGCGGGCGAAGAGCGACACCGCCCGCACGGTCTGCGTCAGCTCGCTGGTGGAGACCTTCACCTTGGTCGAGCTCTTGCTGGGGATAACCTGTGCGTAGTTGGGATACTTTCCGTCGATCAGCCTGGAGGTCAGCTCCGAGCTGCCGGCCCGGAAGAAGATCTGGTTCCGAGCTTTCGAGATGATCACCTCAACTTTCCCGGGCTCGCCTTTCAGCACCCTCGAGAGCTCGGCGAGCGCTCGCGCCGGGACGATGAGGCTGGCCTCGAGATCGGACGGTCCGGCCGCCGCCAGCTTCCGAACCGCCAGGCGGTGTCCGTCGGTCGCCGCCAGGGTCAGGCTGCCGCCCTGGACCAGGACCAGCACGCCCGTCAGGACTGGACGCGCCTCATCGGTCGAGGCCGCCATCTGGGTCTGCTCGACGGCGCTGACCAGCTCGTCCAGCGCGACCTCGAGCCGGTCGCCTTCATCTGGCCTTGGTCCGGGGGGGAACTCCTCCGCCTCGATGCACTTGATGTGGGTGTCGAAACGAGCGCAGCGCAGGTTCAGCGACTGGCTGGCTCCGTCGAGCGTCATCTCGAGATCCTGATCGGGGAGCGTGCCGACGAAATCGGTCAGCAACCTTGCCGGCGCGGTGGTCGCACCTTCCATCGCCACCTCGGCCGGCACCAGCTTACGGATGCCGATCTCCAGGTTGGTGGCGCTGAGCGCCAACCCTTCGGATGTCGTCTCGATGAGGATGTTGTTGAGGATGGGCAGGGTGGTGCGACTCGAGATGGCGCGCGACACCACCTGCAGCGCCTGGCCTAAAACGGACGGCCGGCAGGTGACCTTCATCTGGGCAGCTAATACTTTCGAATTCAAGACAGTTGTCCCCCGTTGATAGAGATTCTCTTGATTGAATTTATCCGTAGTAGATAACAGTAAGCGCTGTGGACACTGTGGATGTCGAGATCATTTACAGATCGAGCGCCGCGGTGGACAAGGTCTGTGTAAGCGTGCCGCGACGACCTATGTCCTGTTGAGTAACTGGGGATGAAATGGCCGGTCGCGAGCCGTGCGGTGTGCGTCCCAAGGCTCGTCCAACAAACTGTGGAAACGCTTTTCACTGGACGTAGAGGCGCTCGCGGATCGCCTGGACCTCGTACCGCAATCGCTCGTCCTCCTTCAGCTCGTTGGCGATCTTTTCAATCGAGTGCAGCGCCGTCGTGTGGTCGCGGCCGCCGAATGCCTTGCCGATCGCCGGCAGCGATGAGGGCGTCTCCTCGCGCACCAGGAACATCGCCACCTGGCGGGGGAAGACTATGTGCTTGTCGCGGCGCTTTCCCTTCATGTCCTCGAGCGAGATGTTGTAGTAGTCGGCGACGAGCGCCTGGATGCGTTCGACGTTGATCGGCTTGCGCGTTCCCGCCGGGATGATGTCAGCCAGCAGGCGCGCCGCCTCTTCCTCATCGACCTGGCGTTGGTGCACTGCAGCGAACGCCTGGACCCTGGTCAGCGCCCCCTCGAGCTCTCGGATGTTGCGCTGGACCTTGTGCGCGATGAAGTTGAGAACCTCTTCCGGAATCAACGAGCTGTTGTCGCCGAGCTTGGAGTGAAGAATGGCAAGGCGAGTTTCAAAGTCCGGGGACTGGATGTCGGCGATCAAGCCCCATTCGAACCTCGAACGGAGCCGGTCCTCCAGCGTCGGGATTTCTTTGGGCGGCCGGTCGGACGAGATGACGATCTGCTTGTTGATCTCATGGAGCGCGTTGAAGGTGTGGAAGAACTCCTCCTTCGTGCGGTCCTTGCCGGCAAGGAACTGGACGTCGTCGATCAGCAGCACGTCGACCGTGCGGTACTTGTGACGGAACTCGCCCATGCGCGCGGTCGCGATCGAGCTGATCACCTCGTTGGTGAACTGTTCGGATGTCAGGTACACGACCCGCTTGCGCGGAAAGCGGTCGTGAACCTCGTGACCGATCGCATGCATGAGGTGTGTCTTGCCCAGTCCCACTCCTCCATAGAGGAACAGCGGGTTGTAGCTGTCGCCCGGAGCTTCGGCCACCGCCTTGGCGGCGGCGTGGGCAAATTGCGAGTTGTGCCCGACCACGAAGGATGAGAAGCGGAAACGGGCGTTGAGCTCCGAAGGCGGAATGACAGGCGCGTCCGGCACTGGCTCGACCCCGTTCCCATTGCCATTGCTTTCGTGACCGTTCTCCGACGCGCGTCCGAAATCGCCGTCGACGCTGGACAGCGCCGGGCGATGTCCTGACGGCGAGATGACGAAATCGATGTCGACCTCAGATCCTGTGACTGCCTGGAGCGTCTCCTGGATGAGGCCGGAGAAGCGATCCTCGAGCCAGTCCTTGGCGAGCTTGCTCGGTACGCCGATGCGGAACGTCCCGCCGTCTGCTGAAACCACCGAGGTGTTTTTCAGCCACATGTCATAGGTCCGCTTGGCGAGCTGAAAGCGCAGCTCCTCCTGGACCTGTGACCAGATCTGGTCCTGATTCAACTCATATCTCCCTGTCCGGAGGCGCGGCTGTGGTTGGGGAAGAGGATGCCCGGCCCTGGGGATGAATGGTTGCCCCGCTCTGCAAATGCTGTGGACAACCTGGGGCCAACTCCTCGTCCGACCTACCCTGCGTCACCGCTTGCGCGGGGACCCCGCAAATCGCGCCGCCGCGATTGCAGGTTCAACCCGAAGCTCTCTGACCATGAGCTCCGCCTCCTTGATGCCTGTGGAAAAGAGCGGACCGGATTTCCACAGGCTAGCGCTGCCTAGCCGTCCGAAATCCCACATCCGATCGATCCCGAAACCAGGAAGCGGTGTTATACGTTTATGCCCAGGTTGGCTATAACGATAAGTGGGACCGATTGGTGCAATCTGTACTGGTTCGTTACCCGAGCCCTTACTTTGGCTGCTTCCGGGCGGGCAGTGTAGCAAAGCCCTGTGGACATCGCAAGGCATATACCTTAGCGATGAAGTGACATGAGCGCTATCACGATCGATGGGCTCCTGCTCCGGTACACTACCGCGGTTCTCGCCAGTTACTGACTCCTGCAGGGGGCCACCATCAAGCGTACTTTCCAACCCAAGAAGCGATATCGCCGGCGCGTTCACGGATTCCTCCGCCGGATGAGCGCGAAAGGCGGCGTCCGGGTCGTGCAGAACCGCCGACGAAAGGGTCGCCAGCGGCTGTCCGCCTAGGCGGCGGCCAGGCGCGCTAATAGGAATGCGCGCGCAGGGCGCAGTGCAGACATGAAACGGCGCATCCGGTTGCGCCGGCACGGCGACTTCCAGGCCGCGATGAGCGGCAAGCGGTTTTACAGCGGCCGCGCCCTGGTCGCGTTCGCCATCCCCAGTGCGCGAAGCGAAACCCGCGTTGGAGTAACCGTCAGCCGAGCCCTCAAGGGCTCGGTCGACCGCAACCGGGCTCGGCGGCGCCTCCGCGAGCTGGCTCGCGTCAGCTTGCTCGGCGCTGATTCGCCCCTAACGAGCGTGGGAATACGATATGACGTGGTTCTCATCGCCCGGCCGGCGGCCCTGGAAGTCGCTTTCGCCGAGCTTGTGGCCGAGGCGGAACAGGCCGCGCTCCGGCTGTCGAAGCAGAACACGTGACAAGGCTTTTCCTCGCTCTGATACGGGGTTACCAGATGTCGTTTTCCAAAGTCCTTCCGCCCTCGTGCCGCTACTACCCGTCCTGCTCCCACTACACGTATGAAGCGATCGAGAGGTATGGCTGGCTGCGCGGTGGCTGGATGGGAGCGGCGCGGATCGCGCGCTGCCATCCATTCGCCAAGGGCGGCTACGATCCTGTCCCCTGATCCGGCCTTCCACCCTTCATCGGAGAAAACAAGCTGAGCGATCTCATCAAGAGCATCGGCAATTTTCTGTCACCGATCCACGACATATGGGTTGCCGTGGTCGAGCACCCTCTGGCGGGCCTGCTGAACTACCTGTACGTCCACCTGCAGGGGGTTCCGGTGATCGAGGCGATCGGGGCCTACGGGGTCGCGATCATCGTGCTGACGATCATGATCCGCCTGGTCCTCGCACCCCTTCAGCAGTTCCAGCTGGTGACGCAGCGCAAGACGATGGTCGAGCAGCGCAAGCTGGCTCCGCAGGTCGCCGACCTTCGCAAGAAGTTCAAGAAAGACCCCACGAAGCTGAACGCGGAGATGATGAAGCTCTACCAGGAGCACGGGGTCAACCCGCTCGGAGGCCTGGTCGGATGCCTCCCCTTGATCGTGCAGCTGCCCATCCTGACTGCGCTCTACTACGTCTTCCAGGGCTTCGCCAAGGCAGGCCATCCACCACAGCCGTTCCTCTGGATCTCGAACCTGAACGACAACCCCAACCACCACCTGATGATCCCCGGGCTCCCGATCCCGGTTCTCGCTTTCCTGATCTTTCCGCTGTTCGCGGCGCTCACCACGCTGATCCAGTCGCGCATGCTCCAGATGCCGCCGGCCCCCAACCCGACGGAGCAGGAGCTGCAGACGCAGCAGATGCAGCGCACGATGGTGTGGCTGTCGCCGCTGATGATCGGCTACTTCGCCCTGAACGTCCCGGCGGGCCTGGGACTCTACTGGTTTATAGGCAACTGCGTCAGTATCATTCAGCAGAGCTTCGTGGTCGGCTGGGGAAACGTTCTGCCGGCGCGGTTCAGACGGACCGTGTCGGGGGGTTCTAACGGGAAGGGCGCGTTGCCGCCCAAGAAAGGACCTGACGCACCGCCCAAGAAGGGACCTGGCGGCGGTCCGAAGAGTCCGCCAGGTAATGGCGTCAAACCTAGAAGACCAAAGAGATAGGTCAGAAATGAGGGTTAGAGGTGAGTTGCGATGAGCTCCGCTGAAGGGCGCGGCCGCACGGTGGACGAAGCGGTTGACGCCGCATTGATCGAACTGAAAGAGAGCCGCAGGAACGTCGACATCAGGGTGCTCAGCGAGACAGCCGATGAGGCCGTGGTCGAGGTCACCGTGATCGACCTAACAGCCACCGCCGCGGTGGGTTCTGCCGGCGCTCCTGCCAACGGAAAAGCAGAGGTTGCGCGTGGTCTGGTCGAAGGTCTCCTCAAGCATATGGGTGTTCGCGCGCAGGTTACGGTGCGACCAAGCAGCGAACCCATAACCCTGGACATCAGCGGTCACGACCTGGGTGCGCTGATCGGTTGGCGAGGCGAGACCCTGCGGGCATTGCAGTCGGTCACGAACGTGATGGTCGGCCGTCATCTCGCCGATGGCGAGCGGATCATCGTTGACGTGGAGCGCTACCGGCAGCGCAGGGAGCACACGGTGCGCGAGATAGCGATGCGCGCCGCACGCCAGGTCAAGATGACGGGCGACCCGATCACGCTCGATGCGATGCAGCCGTTCGAACGCCGCGCGATCCACCTTGCGCTCGAGGGTGATCCGGACGTCACAAGCGGGAGCATCGGCGAAGAGCCGGAGCGGCGCGTCGTCGTCGGGCCCCGCAAGTCGGCGGCCGAGTAGAGCGGTTCCATGCCAGGCCGGGCCGCCGCTGAGCGGATCCGGAAAGCGATCGCGCTGGTCAACTCGGTCGCGGACGGCGCAGGCGATGAGGACATCACGCCAACGGAGATCGCCGAAGCCATTCGCGACTGCCTCGAGCTGAGCGAGGTCGACCAGGTGGCCAACGTTCGTCGGTATCTCGGAGAGGCTCTGGACGCGGTGTCCGACGGGATGCCGGCCGACTTCGTGGCGATGACCCTTTACGCCGCGCTCGGCGCGCTTCGAGAAGGCGGCCCGGCCGCGTAGAGCAGCCCCGGAAGGGACGTTCTCCAGCGGTCCTATACTGGCCCTCCCATGGCCTCCGCGCATCACGTCCACGCGCTATCGGGAGGGGCCAAGCTAGTCACGGCCGCGATGCCCGAACGGCTCTCGTCGAGCGTCGTCGCGATGTTCGGTGGAGGGTCGCGACTCGAAGATGACCGCCTCGCCGGCGTGTCGCATTTCATCGAGCATCTCTTCTTCAAAGGGACGCGTAGGCGGCCCTCGTCCAAGGACATCGCGGACGCGATCGAAGGCGTGGGCGGGTTCATCAATGCGTCCACCGACAAGGAGTTGACGGCGTACTGGACGCGAGTGCCGTCGGAGTACACGGAGCTCGGCCTGGACGTCCTCTTCGACATCGTGTCGAACTCGAAGCTCGATCCCGGAGACATCGAACGCGAGCGTGCCGTGATCCTGGAAGAGCTGAAGATGTACCAGGATCAGCCGCAGGATCACGTCCAGAACCTGTTGGAAGAGATGATGTGGCCGGGTCATCCGCTGGGGCGCGACATCGCGGGGACGCAAGAGTCGGTCAGCCGGCTGACGCGTGACGACATCCTCGAGTACGCCGATGCGCACTACCGCCTGCCGAACGTCGTGATAGGTGCGGCGGGGTCCCTCGATGAGAAAGTCGTGCTGGACCTCGTGCGACCGCGGCTCACGCTGCCGGAAGGCCTGAACGGCCAGGTGGCGGCGGTTGCTCCAGGCCCGCTCGACGGTGCGCACGTGATGGTGCGCCGGCAGAAGACCGAGCAAGCCCACATCTGCCTTGGAGTGAGGGCATACAGCTACCTGCACCCTGACCGCTACGCGATCGACCTTCTGAACACGCTGTTGGGGGAGGGCATGAGCTCACGGCTGTTCCTGAACATCCGCGAGCGTCTCGGGATCGCGTACGACGTGCACAGCTTCATGCAAAAACATCGCGACACCGGCTACGTCGCGGTCTATCTCGGTGTCGATCCGAAGAAGGCTGTCGACGCAGTCCATGCGGTGATGGGTGAGCTGCGCCGCCTGTGCGACGAGGAGGTGGCCTCGGATGAGCTCGAGAGGGCGAAGGAGTTCACCAAGGGACGTCTGCGCCTGGAGATGGAAACCACGAATGGCGTCGCCTTCTGGCTCACTTACCAGGAGCTGTTGCTCGGCGAGATCAACACGGTCGAGCAGGAGCTCGCGCTGGTAGACGCGGTCACCGTCGCGGACATCCTTCGAGTCGCCGGTGAAGTTTTGCGGGGGCCGATACAGATGGCGGTGATCGGACCGTTCGCAAGCGAGGCTGGTCTTAGGTCCGCGATACAGGCGTAGCCTGGACGGCCGGGGTCAGCCGGCGAACGTGGTCGAGGTTTCGAGGATCGGTTCCTGCGCGTAGATGTTGCCGAAATGGTCGAGCGGCCAGATGCGAAACCATGCGCGGCCGTCAATCCGATCCCGCCCGATCGGACCGAAGATGCGTGAATCCTGCGAGCGATTGCGATTGTCGCCCATTACGAAATACTCGTTGGCGGGAATCACCGCGCCGTCGCCCACGCTCCAGGGAGCGGGATTGTTGAGCGTTGTCCATGCTTCTGGCAGGTAGGGCTCGTCCAGCTTGTGTCCGTTGATGTAAACAAATCCGTCGCGGATCAGAAGTCTTTCGCCCGGAAGCGCGATGACGCGCTTGATGAAGTCTTTCGAGTTGTCGGTCGGCGGGCGCAGGATGATGATGTCGCCGCGCTGCGGCGGGTGCAATCGATAGTCGATCTTGTTGGCGATCAGGTAATCGTTGTCGTCCAGCGTTGCGTACATGGAAAGCCCCTCGACGTGCACGGCCTGGACAACGAAGCTGATCCCGAAATAGAGGATGATCGCCAGCACGACGACCTCGGCGACCTCCCGGAGCAGGGAAGAGGCGCTGGAGCTTGCGGCTGGCGCGGGTTGGGCCGCGTGGGGAAGGGGTGCGGCCATCTTTTTTAGGAGAGGAGCTTAGCGCAGACCCGCTCCAACTCTTCGCGGCTCGAATAGCGAAGTTCGATTTTGCCGCGGTTGAGACTTCCGGTCAGCTTCATCGGCAGGCCGAGCCTGGACTCGACGCCGGCCGCCATGGTACGCAGCTCGGCGGTCGAGTCGACCCGCTGCTTCTTTCGTGGACGGTAGGTTCTGACCCAGTTCTCGGTCTGCCGAACGGACAGGTGACGGGCGACCACGACCTTGAGGCCGTGCTCCTGCGGGGCCTGGCCTTCGAGCGCGACGAGAGCACGTGCGTGTCCCGCGCTGATGACGCCCGCGGCCACGGCGGACTGGATGGCGGGGCAGCCCGCGAGAAGTCGCAATGACTGCGTCACCGACACGCGATGCTTGCCTATCCGCTGCGCGACCTCTTCGTGCGTGAGACCGAACTCGTCAGTCAAGCGCCGCAAGCCGCGCGCCTCTTCAATCGGGTCGAGGTCGGCGCGCTGCAGGTTCTCGATGAGTCCGAGCACGAGCTGCTGGTCGTTGCTGGCGTCGCTGCGCACGACTGCGGGGACCGCGGACAAGCCCGCGAGCCTCGCTGCGCGCCACCGGCGCTCGCCGGCGATGAGCTCGAAGCCGTCGGCCAGCTTTCGCACGAGCAGAGGCTGGAGCACGCCGTGAAGTCGGATCGATTCGGCGAGCTCGCCCAGCGGTTCGGCGTCGAATCGCGTGCGGACCTGCTGGTGCGAAGGTCGGATCTGGTCCACCGCGATCATCTGCGGCACCTGGGCCTCTCCGTCGCGGGACATCGGGATCAAGGCCTCGAGTCCGCGACCGAGACCGCGCAAGCGTGGTTGGCTCATCGTTCCAGCAGCTCCTTCGCGAGGGCGCGATACGCGATCGCGCCTCGACATGTGGGGTCGTATTCGATTACCGATTTGCCGTGACTCGGCGCCTCGCTGATGCGGACGTTGCGGGGTATCAGCGTTTGGAGGACTTCGTGCGGGTATGAACGGCGCACCGATTCGAGAACATCCCACGACAGGGTCGTGCGCGCGTCAAATTGCGTCATGAGGATGCCTGCGATGACAAGCTTCGGATTGAGGCGTGAGCGGACCAGCTGATGCGTATACATGAGGTGTCGCAGGCCTTCCAAAGCGAAGTACTCGCACTGAGTCGGAATCAACATGCTGGTGGCGGCGGTCAGCGCGTTGAGGGTGAGCAGGCCGAGTGATGGCGGGCAGTCGATGATCACGCACTCCAGCCCGGGTTGGGGCGCCGACAGCGCCCTTCGCAGCAGCGTCTCGCGATCGTCGAGCGCGGCGAGCTCGATTTCCGCCCCGGCGAGGTCGATATGAGATGGAACGAGCATGAGCCCTGTGACTCCGGTCGGCTGCTGCACCTGTTGCACCTCGGCTTCGCCGGTCAGCAGGTGATAGATGTTGAGCCGAGCTCGGGTCGGGTCCAGGCCAAGCCCGGAGGTCGAATTGGCTTGCGGATCGAGATCGACCAGCAGCGTTTGGTGGCCCAGCTCGGCCAGCGCCGCCCCCAGGTTGATGGCCGTGGTCGTTTTTCCCACACCCCCCTTCTGGTTGACCACCGCAAGAATGGGTGGGGTGGTGGTAGCCAACATCTTGGGGTTGGTACGCTCCAGGGATCCTATATCTGGGGGCATGCTCGGATTCTAGTTCAGATTCGGCCGGGTGCCTAGCCGGGTTGTCAACGCGGCCGGCAGGCTTCCGACGGCAGGATAGCGGGTTCGAAGCGCCAAATTCAGATGGCCCTGGCGGGCCCTCCCTGTCCCGGGCCGGCCCTGCGCGCAAGCGGCGATGAGGATGGGACCAAATGATTGCCCCCGCCTGCGCACCTTAGCGCGACGCTATTCGATTCTTTTCGGTTCCGCAACGCTGCTTGTTAAGGGTTCAACCGGCCTGGCCGGGCCGCGCAGGTGCGACCAGATCGCGTAGGCGGAAATCGCGACCAGAACCAGCTCGATCCCAATCGCTACACCGACCTGGGAATCTGCCAGCCCAATTCCAACCAGGAGGTTGTAGGCAGCATGCGAAATCGCGGACGTCGTGGTGTTGGTGAACTTTCGCAACAGGCCGAGACCGAGCGCGGATGCGAGCACCGACACGAGGATCAACGACAGCCCGTACTGCGCGTGAGACGCCGTGAACAGCAGCGCCGTCGCGATGAGCCCGATGCGCGGTTGAAGCGCGCCTCTGAACAGGATCTCCTCACTGAGGCCTGGCGCAATGGCGAGCAACAGGATCCCCATCGGGGCGCTGACGAGTCCTCCGAAGAGTTGATTCGTGTTCACGCTCACCTCCCGGAAGAGGTCGGGAGTCCAGCTGCGGCTGAGCTCGATCATCGCGACGCTGAAGGCGAACATGGCCCCGGCGGTGGCGAGCGCAAGCACCACCTGCCACCACGCGGGCCTGACCAGCCCAAGCCTCGCGGCCGCCTGGGTGACGTCACGCCGAATGAAAATGCCGACCCCAGCCGCCGCGAGGACAAGGAGTCCGGCATCCTGGGCGAGCAAGTCGCCAACGCTGAGCGCGCTGGGGGAGGAGCTTGCCGCGCTCGTGAACAGGATGGCCGAGACCTGCGTGCCAAAGAAGAGCACACCCAGCACGAGGGCCAACGCGTGAACCGGATTGTCTGGATCCAGCGGCAGGTGCCGCGAAAGTCGATCACGCACCGGTTTGGACGTAACCGTCGCCGCGACCAGCGCGCTGGTCATGAGGCCCACGTCCAGCGGAATCCGGCTTTCACCATTCGGTAGCACGAACACGCTGATGGCGCCCGCTGCGTCCAGAGCACCGATCAGGAAGGCGAGCCCGGCCGTGATGCCGCCCAGGATCGCGATCGCTTGATGGGCCCATTGCCGTCCTACCGCAATGTTGGCCGCGATGATCAGAGGCAGCGGCGTCAGCACCACCGTCGCAGCCGACGCCGCGTCCAGGACGGGGTGGCCGCTCAGCCTGGCTTAGAGCTCTGCGCGGGTAGAGGTTTCGGCGGCGCTCCATCCTCCGGGGCGGGGGCCATGTCGATCAAGGGCCGGATGAGCTCGATCGGGAACGGAAGGAGGATGGTCGTGTTCTTCTCCGAGCCGATCTCCACCATGGTCTGCAGGAATCGCAGCTGGAGGGCGCCCTTCTGCGAAGAGATGACCTGGGCGGCGTTGGCCAGCGTTTGCGAGGCCTGGAACTCGCCGTCGGCGTTGATGATCTTTGCCCGCTTCTCCCGCTCGGCCTCGGCCTGCTTCGCCATCGCGCGCTGCATCGTGCTCGGTAGCTCCACATCCTTGATCTCGACCACCGCGACCTTGATGCCCCAGGGCTCCGTCTGCTCGTCGATGATCTTCTGCAAGTTCTGGTTGATCTTTTCTCGATTCGCGAGCAGCTCATCCAGCGTCGCCTGTCCAAGAGCCGCCCTCAGGGTGGTCTGCGCGATCTGCGAAGTCGCGTTGATGTAGTTGAGGACCTGGGTCACGGCCTTGCGTGCATCGATGACCTGGAAGTAGATGACCGCATTGACCTTGGCGGTGACGTTGTCGTTCGTGATGACTTCCTGCGGAGGCACCTCGAGCGTGATGACGCGAAGGTCGATCTTGACGAGGCGGTCGACCCCGAACGGGATGATGAAGAAGAGTCCGGGCCCCCTCAGCGCGATGAGCCGGCCCAAACGGAACACCACGCCGCGCTCGTACTCGTTGGCGATCCGAAGGCTGGAGAACGCGACGATCACCGCGAGCACGAGGATCACCGCGATGACAGTGAGAACTCCGATGTCCACTAGCTCTTCTCCTTAATCGCGACGTTCCCGCCGCTCTCGCCGGGGACCACTTTCAACTGAAGCCCATCCCGACCCACCACCCGTACGGGCGCTCCGGCATGGATCGGCTCGGGCGTCGCGAGAGCTTTCCAGAGCGCTCCTGAGACAAAGACTAGACCTTCCGGAGCAAGCTCTTCGCGCGCTTCTCCGATGGCTCCGACCATCCTCTCGACGCCGACGAAAGGTGGAGCGCGCCTCGCGTTCCAGATCTTGCGCAGGAACACCAGGAAGAAGCCCAGCGTGACTACCGCGGTGCCCAGGGCGACGACGGGGCTGACGCCGAGCCCGATGGGCCCGGTGTTGACCAGGAAAGCCATCCCGAGCACGAGCGCGAACGCGCCTCCGGTGCTCAGGATCCCGTGCGTGTTCGCCTTGAGGTCCGCGATGAACAGGACCAGCGCCAGCAGCATCATCAAGGCGCCGGCAATGTTGACCGGGAGGTTGGCCAGAGACACGATGGCGAGGATCGCCGCCACGCCTCCCACGACCCCGGGGAGGATCGCCCCTGGATTGGACAGCTCGGTGATGATCCCGTAGCCGGCGACGATGATGAGCAGGGCGGCGATGGTCGGATCGATCAAGGCGTTGAGGAGGACCTGCCAGAACGGCATCGGCATGTCGTCGATCGTCGCGCCGGCCGTGTGAAGGACGAGAGCCCCGCTGGGCCGGGAGACGGTGCGCCCGTCGACGAGGTTCAACAGCGTCGCCGGATCCGAGACCTCCAGGTCGGCGACGTGAAGCCTGACCGCGTCTTCGGCATTGATGTTGACGCTGTTGCGCACCGCCTGCTCCGCCCAGTCGGCATTGCGTCCGTGAATGGTGGCGAGGTTACGCACCCGAGTCACCGCGTCGTTGAGGACTTTGGTGCCTAGATCACCGGTCAGGTTTGCCCCGGAGGCATCGATCGGATGCGCCGATCCGATGTTGGTTCCGGGGGCCATAGCCAGGACGTCTGCCGCTTCAGAGACGAAGAGCCCGGCTGACGCTGCACGCGCACCGCTCGGGTAGACGTAGGCGATCACCGGGACTTTTGAGTTGAGAAGACTGGTGACGATGTCGTCCATCGAAGTGGAGATTCCGCCTGGCGTGTTGATCACGACCAGCAGCGCGTCGGCGTGATCAGACTCGGCGCGACTGACCGCCCCTTCCATGTAGGCGGCCATGATGGTGTTGATGTCGCCGACCAGGTCCGCGCGCTCAACATGAGGGGTGGCGGCCGCGGCATGCGCAGGGAGCAGGACGGCCAGGGCGAACAGCACGAAACCGAACGTCAGCGCCGACCGCCTCCGCATGTCACGGAGTATGGCAATCCTCAAAGCCCGGTGCCATGTAAAACGTGGAACATCCGGTCCGCCGGCGCCAAAGGACCGGGGCCGGCTGGGACGCGTCGTAAACTTCAGATTCATGGGGGTAAGCCGCGACCAGCAGAACCACGCCATACGTCCTCCAATAGGCGACGGCGACGCCGAGACGATGCGGGACCTGATGCGCCAGGCCGAGGCGATCCAGCCCCTGAGCCGCGACGAGCTGACGCAGCTGCTCCAACGAGCCGGGCTTGGCGATAGGGCCAGCCAGGAACGGGTGGTTGCAGCCAACCTGGGCCTGGTGATCCGGCTCGCGGCGGAGCGCGATCAACGGGGCTTTTCGACACCCGACCTGGTTCAGGAGGGATCGATCGGACTCGTCGAGGCCGTCCGCTCCTTTGCCGTCAGCGGCGCGAGTGAGTTCGAGCCATTCGCCGAGCAGTGCATTCGAAGTCAGATGGACGAGGCGATTGCGATCGAGGCGACCGCCGTGCGTGATGAGGAACTGCTGGTCGCCGCCGCCACCGACTACGAGCACGCTCAGCTGGTCATGCGCCGCGAGCTCGAGCGTGAACCGACTGAGAGCGAGCTCGCTGAGAAGTTGGAGTGGACGGTCGACCGTGCGCGCTACGTCGGCCGTGTGGTCGCCGACGGGCGCCGTCGCCACGACGAAGAGATGCTCGAGTTCATCGATCCTGCCGAGATCGACTTCGATGACGACGACGAGCGCGTTGAATTTGACAGCTAGCGCACCCCACCGCACACCCCTTTACGACAGGCACGTGGCGCTTGGCGGCCGCATGGTCGACTTCGGAGGCTGGGAGCTGCCGCAGCAATACACGTCGATCCGTGACGAGCACCTCGCCGTTCGCAAGTCGGCTGGTCTGTTCGACATCTCGCACATGGGCCGTCTCGTCGTGGAGGGGGCCGCCGCGGAATCCTATCTGCAGGGCCTATTCACCAACGACCTTGCTGCGCTCGCTGAAGGCCAGGCGATCTACACGCTCATGTGCAAGGAGGATGGCGGGGCGATCGACGACCTGGTCGTCTATCGCGAGGCTGCAGATCGTTTCCTGGTGGTGGTCAATGCGTCCAATCGCGAAAAGGACATCGAGTGGATGCGAAAGCACATCCCGGCCGGCGTGTCGATGGAGGACCACACCAACGACATGAGCCTGATCGCCTTCCAGGGTCCGCGCGCGCACGCGCTCCTGCCGCACGGCTCATCGGCGACCGATGACATCCCATATTTCGCATTTCGGCCCGGCAAGGTCGCCGGCGTTCCCGCGCTCATCTCGCGTACCGGCTACACGGGAGAGGACGGTTTCGAGCTGTTCATCGAGTCAGGACGCGTGGGAGAGGCGTGGGACGCCATCCTCGCCGAGGGCAAGGCCGAGGGCGTGCTGCCCGCCGGTCTCGGCGCGCGGGACGCCACCCGCCTCGAAGCCGCGCTGCGGCTGTACGGAAACGACATGGACGAGACGGTCAACCCCTATGAGGCGGGCCTCGGCTGGACGGTCAAGCTTGCCAAGGGCGACTTCATCGGTCGCGATGCGCTCGCGAAGGTGAAGGAGCAGGGGCCGCGGCGCCACCTCAACGGTCTCCAAACCGAAGCAGGCAACATTCCACGTCATGGGGCGGCTGTCAGCCACGCGGGGCGCCGAATCGGCGTCGTCACGAGTGGAACGCATTCCTTCTTCCTCGGCCACCCCATCGCGCTCGCGTTGCTGGAGGGCCCATCATTGCGAGTTGGAGACAAGGTGACGATCGAGGTTCGAGGCCGCGAGGCACCGGCTGAGGTCGTGAAGCTTCCTTTCTATCGGGGTTCGGCGCGATCGGCCGCCGCCCCGGCCAAGTCTTGACCGGCCGCCGGAATCAGCGAGGATAGAAAAGTGTCGAACGAGCGCCGCTATACGAAGACGCACGAGTGGGTCACGGTCGACGCCAAGACCGTGACCGTGGGCATCACCGACTTCGCTCAGTCGCAGTTGGGCGACGTCGTCTTCCTCGAGCTGCCGAGCATAGGCCGCAAGCTCGCCTTGCGAGAAAGCTTCGGAGTGATCGAGTCGGTCAAGGCCGCAAGCGACCTCTACTCGCCCGTCGCGGGACGCGTGACCGCTGTCAACGACAAGCTGACCTCGAAACCGGAGCTGATCAATTCCGATCCATACGGGGACGGGTGGATCTTGAAGCTCGAGCTCACCGGTGACCTGCCGGGGGACCTCCTGGACGAGGCTGAGTACAAGAAAGTGGCGGAGGCGGGCGCGCACTAGGTGCCGTACCTCGTCCATTCCGACGAAGACCGCACGTCGATGCTGGAGGCGATCGGCGTCAAGTCGATGGACGATCTGCTGGTCGACATCCCCAGGTCGCTGCGGATCAAAGCCCTCGATCTTCCCCTCGGGCTGTCGGAGCACGAGACCATGTCTCAAATCACGTCGCTCGCGGCCCGGAATCGAGTCTTCCCCGACCGCCTCACGTTTCGCGGCGGCGGCGTTTACCGCCGCTTCATACCGGCGGCGGTGGCGGCGGTCACGTCAAAACCCGAGTTCTACACGGCATATACGCCGTACCAGCCGGAGGCCAGCCAGGGCACGCTTCAGGCGATCTTCGAGTTCCAGACCCTGATCGCGGAGCTGACCGCGCTGGACGTTGCGAACGCGTCGCTGTACGACGGCGCCACGGCCGTCGCGGAGGCGGCGATGATGGCCCACATCCACACCGGCCGCAACGAGATCGTCGTCGCGGGCTACCTGCATCCCGAGTACGTGGAGGTGCTGCGCGCCTTCAGCGACGGGCGGGGGATCAAGGTGCGCAAGGGCACCGAGCCCGGACCCAAGACAGCCGCCGTGATCTTCCAGCAGCCCGACTTCATCGGGCTCCTGGTCGACGCCAAGACTCTCACCGAGAGCGCTCACGCGGCCGGAGCCCTTGCCATCGCCTGCGTCGATCCGATCAGCCTGGCCATCCTCGCGCCGCCGGGCCAATACGGAGCCGACATTGCGGTGGGTGAAGGTCAGCAGCTCGGTCTGAGCCCGAGCTACGGCGGACCCCACGTCGGCTTCATCTCGTGCCGCAAAGAGCTCGTGAGGCGCCTTCCCGGGCGCTTGATCGGCACCGCCTACGACCAGCAGGGTCGCCGCGGCTTCAACCTCGCCCTTGCCGCCCGTGAGCAGCACATCCGCCGCGAGAAGGCGACCTCCAACATCTGCACCAATCACTCCCTGTGCGCGTTGGCGGCGAGCGTCTACATGACCTATATGGGGCCCGACGGCCTGCGCCATGTGGCCGAGGTCGGGTTCAAGCGAGCCCACGCGCTGGCCGAGCGCCTTTCAGCGCTGCCAGGTTGGGAGCCGGCTTTCCCCGACCGGCAGTTCCTGAACGAGTTCCCGATGCGCGTCGCGAACGGCCCTGCCGTGATCCGCAAGCTGGCCCGAAAGGGAATCCTCGGACCGCTGGACGTCCACCGCTGGTTCCGAGAGCTGAAAGGGGTCGTCACCTTCACCTGCACCGAGGTGAACGACGCTCAGGCGCTCGACGAGCTCGTGGCGGCGCTGAGCTGATGACCGAGCCGCTGAGCTTCGAGTTGAGCCGGCGGGGCGCCCTGGCGCCGCGCTTGCCCGAGGCCGGCGTGACGGCGCCCGAGCCGTCCCAGGTGTTCTCGCAGGACCAGCTGCGGGCCAACCCTCTGGATCTGCCGCGGCTGAGCGAACCCGAGCTCATGCGGCATTACAGCCGCATGGCCTCGATGAACTACTCCATCAGCGAGCAGTTCTACCCGTTGGGCAGCTGCACGATGAAATACAACCCGGTCGTCAACGAGGCGGCCGCGACCCTCCCGGGATTTGCGGACCTGCATCCGTACCAGGACGAATCCACGGTCCAGGGCGCCCTCGAGCTGATGTGGCGGCTGGAACGTGCGCTCTGCGCGGTGGTCGGGGTCGAAAGGGTGACGCTCCAGCCGGCGGCCGGCGCGCACGGCGAGTGGACGGCGCTGCGCATGATCTCGGCCTACCACCACTCGCGCGGCGACAACCGCACCGAGGTGCTCGTGCCTGACTCGGCGCACGGCACCAACCCGGCCAGCGCCGCTCTCAGCGGCTTTCATGTCGTGGAGGTGAAATCGGGTCCGGATGGGCGCATCAGCCTTCCCGACCTGGAGTCGAAGCTTTCGCCCCACGTCGCCGCGCTCATGCTGACGAACCCCAACACCTTGGGGCTCTTTGAGCGCGAGATACTAGATATAGCTGAAATGGTTCACGCCACAGGCGCGATGCTCTACTACGACGGGGCCAACCTGAACGCTTTCATGGGCATCTGCAGGCCCGGCGACATGGGGTTCGACGCGGTGCACATGAACCTGCACAAGACCTTCACCACGCCACACGGCGGCGGAGGCCCGGGCGCCGGCCCGGTTGGCGTCAAGGCGGATCTGGTGCCGTTCCTTCCCACACCGACTGTCGAACGCACCAACGGCCATCTGAAACTGGATTTCAAGCGTCCCCAGTCGATCGGGCGGGTGCGGAGCTTCTATGGCAACTTCGGCATGCTGGTCCGGGCCTACGCCTACATCGTCGCCATGGGCGGCGACGGTCTCGCCCAGGCCTCTCGAGACGCGGTTCTCTCCGCCAACTACCTGCGCAAGCAGGTGGAGGACGACCTCGACATGCCGCACGAGGGGCCCTGTATGCACGAGTTCGTCGCGAGCGCTCACAACCTGGCGCCCCAGGGCGTGCGGGCGCTCGACATAGCCAAGGCCCTCCTGGACCGCGATTTCTATGCCCCGACGGTGTATTTCCCGCTGGTTGTGCCCGAAGCGATCATGGTCGAGCCCACCGAGACCGAGAGCAAGGCCACGCTGGACGCCTTCGCGGCCGCCATCAAGGAGATCGTCGCCGAGGCCAGGTCCAACCCTCAGGCGCTCCACGACGCCCCCAGGAACCTGCCCGTCGGACGCCTGGACGAGGTCGCGGCTGCGCGCCGGATCAACGCCTATCTCCAGGGCCTGAGCGACGATCCCGTGCTGCGCTGGAAACCAGCTCCGAAATAGGGCCTGTTAAGAGCCTGGCCGAGTGCCATTTCGAATTCGAAATCGGGTAAAATTGGGGACCTGAACCTCAGCCCAGTTGATCCCTACGAGTTCTCCACGCTGGGAGGGCCTCTTTACCGGTGACGGCGGCCAAAAACCCCTCTCCGGAGCAGCCTGAAGCGCGGTCGCGCGCTGACAGCCGCAGGCCCCACCCCTTAGGCGCGGACGTCGCGTACACCGCCGAGCAAATCCAGGTTCTCGAGGGCCGGGAGCATGTCCGGCGGCGTCCGAGCATGTACATCGGGTCCACCTCCTCGACCGGCCTTCACCACCTGGTCTACGAGGTGGTGGACAACGCGGTCGACGAGGCTCTCGCCGGGTACGCGACCAGGATCATCGTCACGCTCTTCGCCGATGGAAGCGTCCAGGTCGACGACAACGGGCGCGGCATCCCTGTGGACATCCACAAGAAGGAAGGCGTTTCCGCCCTCGAGCTGGTGCTGACGCGCCTCAACGCCGGCGGCAAGTTCGGCGGCGGGGGCTACAAGGTGTCGTCGGGGCTCCACGGCGTGGGCGTCTCGGCCGTCAACTTCCTCAGCGAAAAGCTCCAGGTCTGGGTCCACCGCGGCGGAAAGGTCCATCAAATGGAGTTCGAGCGTGGGGTGCCGAAGGGGTCGGTCAAGGTCGTGGGCAAGACCGACCACACCGGGGCGATCGTCCGGTTCTGGCCGGACCCGCAGATCTTCCCCGACACCAAGTTCGACCGCGAGATCATCCTGCGCCGCCTGCGCGAGATGGCATACCTGAACAAGCGCCTCGAGATCGCTCTGGCGGACGAGAACGCCGGCTTCACCAACACCTTCTACTTCGAAGGCGGAGTGGTTGCCTTCGTGCGTGCGCTCAACCGCGACAAGCAGGTGGTCAACCACGTCCCTTTCTACGTCGACCGCGAGGTCGACGGCACGCAGGTGGAGATCGCTCTCCAGTACAACGACACGTTCGTCGAGAACGTGATCGCGTTCGCCAACACGATCCACACGATCGAAGGCGGAACCCACCTGACCGGCTTCCGAGCGGCCCTCACCAACGTCCTCAACCGGTATGCGCGCAAGGCGGGAATTCTCAAGGAGCAGGATCCCAACCTCTCTGGAGAGGACGTGCGCGAGGGACTCACCGCGGTGATCAGCGTCAAGGTGATCGACCCTCAGTTCGAAGGGCAGACCAAGGGCAAGCTGGGCAACGCCGAGGTCCAGGGCCACGTGTCGATCGCTCTCTCAGAAGGGCTCACGCAGTACCTCGAGGAAAACCCGTCGGAGGGCCGGCGCATCGTCGAAAAATCGTTGACCGCGGCGCGGGCGCGTGAAGCCGCCCGCAAGGCGCGCGACCTTGTGCAGCGCAAGAGCCTGCTCGAGTCGAGCACCTTGCCGGGCAAGCTTTCCGATTGCTCCGAGCGGGATCCGGCTCTCTGTGAGCTCTACATAGTGGAGGGCGATTCGGCCGGCGGCACCGCGAAGGGTGGCCGTGATCGCCGGACGCAGGCCATCCTTCCGCTGCGCGGCAAGATCCTGAACGTCGAGAAGGCGCGCCTGGACAAAGTGCTCACGTCAGACGAGATACGCAACCTCATCACCGCGATGGGAGCCGGCGTGGGTGACAACTTCAACGTCGAGAAGATGCGCTACCACCGTGTGATCACGATGACTGACGCCGACGTGGACGGCAGCCACATCCGCACTCTTCTGCTCACGTTCTTCTATCGCTACTTCCCGGTGGTCATCGAAAAGGGCTACCTCTATATGGCGCAGCCGCCGCTGTTCAAGGTGTTCAAGGGCAAGCAGATCGTCTGGTGTCACTCCGAAGGCGACCGCGACAAAGCGCTGCGACAGCTGGGCAAGAATGCCGAGTCGGCGCGGATGAAGGGTCTCGGTGAGATGAATGCGGAAGAGCTGTGGCAGACGACGATGAACCCGGCTACGCGGGTGCTGCTGCAGGTCACCGTGGAAGACGCGGCCGCCGTGAACGACACGTTCGAGAAGTTGATGGGGCCGGACGTGGAGCCTCGCAAAAAGTACATTCAGGCGCACGCCAAGAGCGTCCGCAACCTCGACATTTAGCGGGCCGTAGCAATGCGAATTGCAGTCGACGCCATGGGCGGCGACTTCGCGCCGGCTCAGGTCGTGCTCGGAGCCGCACAGGCGGCCACGGAGTACGGGATCGACATCTCCCTGGTCGGCCTGCCGTCTTCGGTGCAGCCCTTGCTGGACGCGCATCCCCGGCTGCAGCTGGTTCCCTGCACGCAGGTGATCGAGATGGACGAGCATCCCGCGCAGGCGGTGCGCTCGAAGCCCGACTCGTCGATGTCCGTTTGCGCGCGCATCTGCAGGGAAGGTCGCGCCGACGGGTGGATCTCGGCCGGAAATTCCGGGGCGATCATGGCTGCCGCGCTTCTCATCCAGGGCCGGATCAGAGGAATCGAGCGGCCGGCGTTGGGGTCGATCGTGCCGACGAGCAACGGCTTTGCCTACTTCGTCGACGTGGGCGCCAATGTCGACTCGAAACCCGAGTACATGGTGCAGTTCGCGATGATGGGCGCCGTGTACGCGCGCGAGATGCTCGGGCGCCCGGACCCTCGCGTGGGACTGCTCAGCAACGGTGAGGAAGAGGGCAAGGGCGACGAACGGGTGAAGGAGACCGCCAGGCGGCTGAAGGGGTCGCTCCAAGGATTTATCGGCAACGTCGAGCCAAAGGACATCTACGCAGGGCGAGCGGACGTGATCGTCGCGGATGGTTTCGTGGGCAACGTCGCGATCAAGATGGCCGAGGCGACAGCAGACTTTCTGTTCCGCAACCTTCGCGACGAGATCCCCAAGACGATGCGGGGCAAGCTTGGCGGAATGCTCATCCGGCCAGGTGTGCGGCAGCTGCGCGCGCGCGTCGACTGGCGCGAGTTCGGCGGTGCGCCGCTGCTTGGAATCGAAGGCGTCGCGGTGGTCGCTCACGGACGCTCTGACGCGCGAGCGATCAAGAACGCGATTCGGGTCACCCGTGACGCGGTGCAGAATCAGCTCGTCGGTAAGATTCGGTCGGAGGTGGGGAAGTGAGCAAGAACGGCGCCAACGGAAGTAGGACGCGGGTCGTCGTAACCGGGATGGGAACGGTGAACCCCCTGGGGAAGAACATCGAGGAGTACTGGGACGGGCTCATCGAAGGACGGAGCACGGCCCGATTCGCCGAGGGCTACCCCACCGAGAAGCTGACCACGAAATTCGCCTGCGAGGTCCCCAACTTCGACCCGCAGAGCTACATGGACCGCAAAGTCGCGCAGCGCATGGCGCGCTTCTCGCAGATGGCCGTGGCCGCGTCGACGATGGCGCTGGCCGACTCTGGGCTCGACCTCGAAAAAGAAGACAGCTATCGCGTCGGCGTCGACATGGGCACCGGGATCGGCGGATTCATCGAGATGACACAGGGCGCCATCTCTTACGCGACCAAGGGCAGGCTCAATCCTCTGTACGCGCCGATGATCATCCCGAACATGGCCGCCGCCTCCGTGGCGATGGCGTTTCACCTGCATGGACCGAACACGACGGTGACAACCGCTTGCGCGGCGTCAACTCACACGCTCGGCGATGCGACTCGCATGATCCAGCACGGCGATGCTGATGTGATGCTCGCGGGCGGCTCCGAGGCCTCGCTCTGCGAGGTTGGAATCTCGGCGTTCAACGCGATTCGCGCGCTCTCCACGCGGAACGAGGCGCCGGAGAAGGCGAGCCGGCCCTTCGATCGTGACCGAGATGGGTTCGTGCCCGGCGAAGGTGCCGGCATCCTGGTCCTCGAGTCGGCTGAGCACGCCACGAATCGTGGCGCGCGCATCTACGGAGAGGTCCTCGGCTACGCGCTCACGTGCGACGCATTCCACCAGGTCGCCCCCGATGAGACTGGAGAGGCGCCCGCCCGCGCGGTGACGCTTGCGCTGGCCGACGCCGGCATTGAGCCCAAGGACGTCGACTACGTCAACGCGCACGGCACTTCCACGCAGCTGAATGACGCGGGTGAGACCAAGGCATTGAAGATCGCACTCGGCGAGCACGCCTACAAGGTCGCGATCAGCAGCACCAAGTCGATGATCGGCCACCTGCTCGGCGCCGCTGGAGCGGTGGAGGCAATCGCGACGCTGCTCACCATCAATCGCGGCATCATCCACCCGACGATCAACTACGAGAACCCCGACCCCGCGTGCGACCTCGACTACGTGCCCAACCTGGCGCGGCGTAAGGAAGTGCGCATCGCCATCTCCAATGGTTTCGGCTTCGGCGGCCACAACGCCGTTGTTGTCTTGAAGAAGTACGAGGAGTGACCCCACAAAGCAGTGACTGACGAAAACAACATCGGCACAGTGCTCGGCCGCAGCCTCCAGGAGGAGATGCAGACCTCCTACATGGAGTACGCGATGTCCGTCATCATCAGCCGGGCGCTGCCCGATGTGCGTGACGGGCTGAAGCCCGTGCAGCGACGCATCCTCTACGCGATGCATCGCGCCGGGGCCACCTCCGGGAGCCGGTATCGCAAATGCGCAGCCTTCGTCGGCGACGTGCTGAAGCTGTACCACCCACACGGCGACCAGTCGGTCTATGACGCGCTGGTCCGGATGGCTCAGCCCTTCTCGCTGCGCTATCCATTGATCGACGGCCAGGGCAACTTCGGCAGCGTCGACGGCGACCCGCCGGCGGCAATGCGGTACACCGAAGCGCGCCTTTCGGCCATCACGGGCGAGCTGATGGCTGACATCGAGAAGCAGACCGTGGACATGGTGCCGAACTACGACGGCACGGAGGAGCAACCGGAAGTGCTGCCGGCGCGGCTGCCCAACCTGCTGGTCAACGGGGCGACCGGCATCGCCGTCGGCATGACCACCAACATCCCGCCGCACAACCTGCGCGAGATCACAGCCGGGATCAAACACCTGATCGAGAACCCCGAGGCGACTGGCGAAGACCTGCTTACTTTCATCAAGGGTCCGGACTTTCCGACCGGCGGCAAGATCATGGGAACGACCGGCATCAAGGCCGCTTACGCCACCGGTCACGGCCGGATCGTCGTGCAGGCGCGGCACACATTCGAGCAGGCGGCCAACGGGCGGGAGCGGATCATCATCGACGAGCTTCCGTACGCGGTCAACAAGGCAACCCTCGTGGCGAAGATCGCCGAGCTGGTGTCAGATCGGAAGCTGGAGGGCATCGCCGACCTACGCGACGAGTCCGACCGTGACGGCATGCGGATCGTCATCGAGCTCAAGCGCGACGCGCGCGTGTTCACGGTGTTGAACAACCTTTACAAGCACACCACCCTGCAGACGACGTTCGGCGTGATCATGCTGGCGATCGTCGACGGGCGCCCATCGATTCTGAGCCTCAAGCAGGCGCTCCAGCTGTTCATCGACCACCGTCGCTCTGTCATCCTGCGCCGCACGCGGTTCGACCTCGAGAGAGCGCAAGAACGCGCGCACATTCTCGAGGGCTTGAAAATCTGCCTCGACCATCTTGACGAGGTGATCAAGACCATTCGCGCCGCCGCCGACCCGGACATTGCGTCGACCGAGTTGCAGACGAAGTTCGGCCTGAGCGACCGGCAGGCGAAAGCGGTGCTCGCCCTCACACTCAGCCGCCTGACCAGGCTCGAGCGCGGCAAGATCGACGCCGAGTACGAGGAGGTCATCAAGACGATCGCCTACCTCGAATCAGTCCTCGCGAGCGACCAGAAAGTGCGCATCTTGATCAAGGACGAGATGGATGACCTGGCCAAGAAGTACGGCGACGACCGCCGGACGGAGATCACGGACCAGGAGGCAAGCGAGCTGTCCGCCGAAGACCTCGTGCCGAAAGAAGAGGTTGTGGTCACGTTGACCCACCGCGGTTACGTAAAGCGCCAGCCGCTCCGCGTATTCCGCGCGCAGAAGCGGGGTGGCGTCGGCCTCAAGGGAGCGAAGCCCACAGCGGGCAGCGACGCGCCGAGCGGCACCCGTGAGGAGGACTACGCGCTGCACCTGCTGACCACGCACACGCACGCTTCGATGCTCTTCTTCACTCAGAGCGGACGCGTGTTCCAGCTGCGCGTGCATGAGGTTCCCGAGCGCGAGCGTCAGGCCAAGGGCGTACCGGTCAACAACCTGATCGACATCGACTCGAACGAGCGGATCACCGCGCTGTTCGTGCGCCCCGAGACAGAGGCGGAGGCGCGCTACATGCTGATGGTCACCAAGAACGGATACATCAAGAAGACGGCGCTCGCCGAGTATGCCAACGTGCGGCGGAACGGGTTGATCGCGATCAATCTGCAAGAAGGCGACGAGCTCGACTGGGTGACGCCGACCACCGGCTCGGACGAGATCTTGATCGCAACGGAGCTCGGGAAGGCGATTCGCTTCAGCGAAACCGAGGTCCGCGCCATGGGCCGTGACACGCAGGGTGTCATCGGCATCAAGCTCGGCAAGGGCGATGCTGTTGCCGGTATGGCGACGGCGACGCCGGGAGGCGATCTCCTCGTCATCACGCAGAGGGGTTACGGGAAGCGGACCGCTGTCTCGGAATACCCGATGCACCACAGGGCGGGCCAAGGAGTCTTCACGCTCAAGGTCACGGATCGCGTGGGAAAGCTCACCGCAATGCGCGTGGTCAGCGATCCGGAGGAGGAGGTGCTTGTCATCAGCGCGAGCGGCATGGTGCTGCGGACGCCTGTGGGAGCGATCTCGCGCATCGGGCGCCAGACGCAGGGTGTGATCGTCATGCGCATCGCTCCTGACGACCAGATCGTCGCGATCGCCCCGGTGGCCGCCATCGAAGACGAGGACGTAAAGGAGTAGTCCGGTGCTCACCACAATCGGCGCGTGGATGCTGGTCGCCGGCGCCGTCGCGATCGTGGTCGAGGGCGTGCTGGCTGCCCTGTGGGGCGTGTCGCTGGCCCGGCGCGCAGCGGCGCTGTCGGAGCGAATCGAGACCGAGCGCGCGCTGATCGAAGCCGACCTCGCGCGGCTGCGAGCGGCCATCGAGGAAACCAAACGATTGTGGCTTCCCTACCGGCGCATCTTGCGGTGGGTGCGGCACCCGCTCGTGATCGCGCTGCTGGAGTCTTATGCCAGGCGACGAGTGAGGGCTCGATGACCGAAGCTCGAGAGACGAACAAGACGTCTGCGGACGGCTTCGCGCATCAGGCGGTCGAAGACGCGGTGGCGCGCGAGCGAGCCCGCATCGCGCGCGAGCTGCACGACGGGATCGCCACCGACCTGGCGGGGGCCATCTCGCTTTTCAAGGTCTACATGGAGGGGAGGAAGGGCCAGCCGGACCAAACCCTGAAGAACGTCTTCGAGATCATGGAGCGACTCTTGAAGCATGTTCGCGAGGCGCTCACGGACCTGCGCCCGCCGCCGATCTCGCCGGACGGCCTGGCCGGCGACCTCCGGCAGCAGGCCGACGAGTTCGCGCGTCTGTACGGCATCCGCGTCGAGCTGTCGAGCAATGGAACCGAAGACCTGCTCTCGGCGCACCAGCGCGAGGTGGTCGCGCAGGTGGTGCGTGAAGCGCTGACGAACGTGCGCCGCCACTCCGGCTCGTCGATTTGCAGGGTCAAGATGGCGTTCGCCGCGCGGCCGTTCCTCATCGAAGTCTCGGACGAGGGCCGCGGCATCATCGATGGAAAGAGCAGCGGCTATGGATTGGTCGGAATGCGCGAAAGGGCGGCCGGGATTGGCGGCCGCCTGGAAGTTGTGAGCACCGAAGGCCGTGGAACAACGGTGTTCCTTTTCGGCCCGGCTTAAGTCCAGGTCATAGTCACCACCTCCCATCAGAGCCGGAACGACCGGCGCCGCGGCCGCATCTCGGCCAGCGGAAGCGCGAGCTCTTCAGCGTCGACCCTCTGCAACTTCCTCGTCACACTCTCGACCAGCTCGCGCGACGCGTGGTCGTCGACCCGGATTGCGCGCGCGATCTCGGACGTGGATAGCCCGTAGCTGAGAAGTTGCGCGACCTCCCCCTCGCTCTCGTTGAGGCGGCCAAGCGGCCCGCGCAACGCGGCCACCAGGGGAGCGAGCTTGGCCCCAAGCTGGATCGCGTACGTGACGTCCTCTTCGGTGTACCAGTGATCGCGCCGGCATCCGATGACCAGGAGGCCGATCGGACGCTCGCCCGGCTCGCCTACCGGCGCGTATAGAAGCGCCGGCCAGTCCAGCTCCCAGTCATACCCCATCGACGGGTTTGGGTTCTCGACCAGGGCGTTCATGATCGTCGGGCGCTGCTCGTACAGGGCGCGGCGAGCCAGCGGCATGAGCGGGCGGCCCTGCAGGAAACGGCGCGACACCTCTGACGCGGCGATTGGCTGGAGCCAGCCGGAGCGGAGGTAGCCAAGGACCCAGCGGTCGTGGCAGAGACCGTCTAGGGCCAGTCCCAAGCGGCGCCTGGCTTGCTGGAGCTGAGGGAGCTGGCCCATGTCCGGAGGTTAGGAGTGGACGGCCGCCCTGACCTCACCGGAGGTTCAACGTTTCCTCAAGAAACCTTGAACCTGTTAGCTTGCCGCTGGGGATTGGAAGGTGCCGGCCAAGCTGCTTGTCGTCGATGACGAGCCTCGCACAGCGGAACTGACCGCTGAGCTGCTGCGGCGCGCCGGTTATCTGGTCGACATCGCGGCCAGCGGAGCTGCAGCACTGGCCAGCGTTCGATCAAGCTCGCCGGACCTCATGCTGCTGGACTATGAGATGCCTGACATGGAGGCTCCGGAAGTCCTCGATTCGCTGCGGTCGGGAGGCGACCGAATCGCTTTTCCGGTGATCATCCTGACGGGCGCGCGCCACGCGGCAGGGGACCAGGTCCTTGGCATCGAGCGGGGCGCTACCGACTACATCGTGAAGGGCACGGACCGCCAGGTGCTGCTCGCCCGCGTGCGGGGAGCTCTGCGCGACCGTGCTCCCGAGACGCGGATCATTTCCAGCGGGCGGCTGCGAATCGACCTCGCAGGTGGCCAGGCGTGGCTGGGCGCGCGCGCGCTGAAGCTCGAGCGGCGGCCGCTCCAGATGCTGCAGCTGCTGGCGGCGCGACCGGGCGAGGTGGTGGGGCGCGAGGAGCTGCTGGAGCGTGTCTGGGGCACCAACTACGCGGGTTTCGAGCACAGTGTCGAGCAGGCGGCGCACCAGATCAGGCGCGCGCTGGCGGAGCCCGGCTGGATCGAGACGGTCCGTGGACTCGGGTACAGGTTCGTCGCCCAGCCCTGAGCTGGCCGCCGCCCTCCACCGGCTGCGCTCGACGCTGGCCAGGTTGAAAGCGGAGCTCGAGCTGGCTCGAGAAGAGGGTGCCGCACCGCCGGTGGAGCGCATTAGGGGCGACGTCGACGAGGCCCTGGAGCTGTTGAGGGCGGTCGAGCGGTCGGCCCTGGGACTTGTCACCGTGCTGGTGGTCGACGACGACGTGAGGCTTGCGGAGCTGACCGCGCGGGGATTGCGTCGGATGGGCTACGACTCGGACTCGGCCGACAGATTCCGGGAAGCGCGACCGGGCGAGGTGGTGGTCTTCGATCTGGGCCTGTATTCCGGGCTGGACGAGAGTGCACGATCGGCCTTGCGCTCGGCCCGGCCGATCGTGGTCACGGGCGCCACCGACGCCGCATCGCGCGCCCTCGCTAAGAGCCTGAATGCAAGCGATTACCTGGTGAAGCCGATCGAGCTGGAGGAGCTGGCGGCGGCGATCAGCCGGCGAATTGCCGAAGGGTGATCGCAAATACCAGGTTCAATCAGGGCTCAGCGGGGGTCCCAGCAGGGTCATGCCATATTTTTCGAAAAGCGCCGCGATGACGCCGCGATCTGGATGAGCACCCCGTGAAATCGGACCCAACTCCTCATAGAATTTGTGGCCGCCTCCGGGCGTATAGACCACGACAATCTCGCCGGGCTCGTCCGTCAGGTTCAGGAAGGCGTGTGGAACTCTTGACGGAAGGTACGCAAAGCCGCCTTCCAGGCAGTGAAAGATGTCGTCTCCAATCCTGACCTTGTACCGTCCTTTCAGGATGTGGATCGTCTCTTCCTGGTTGTGGTGAACGTGTAGGGGAGGACCGCCATGCGGCGCGACCTCGACGATGAAATAGTCGAACGCTCCGCCAGTGTCGTCGCCCGTGACCTTAAAGATCAGATCGCGGCCGGGGCCGGACTGGAGACGCAGGCCTTCTCCTACGGCTAGAACCTTGGGTGGACTCGTCGTTACTTTCATCTCATTGCCTCCTGGGCGGAAGTGGTTAGGGGCCATACTATCTGGTGCCTAGCGACTTGTCAATGCCCTTATGATTAGGCCCCAAACTGATGGAGATGCCCATCCGCGTCAGCCGCGACTTCGCCGCGACATACCCCGACGCCAGCGCTTCGGCGACCGAGTGCGCAATGAACCTCGCCCGCACGGGCGACCTCGTTCTCGGGAGGGTCGCGTTGGCGCTGCAGCCGCTGGATGTGAGTCCCGCCGGTGGGTTGGTGTTGGGCATCCTCAAAGATGCCGGCCGGCCCTGCCCGCCGAACTACATCAGTGAGCGATTGATAGTGAGTCGAGCCACCGTAACCGGTGTGCTCGACACGCTGGTCAAGCGGGGTCTGGTGCGTCGGGAGCCTCATCCCACGGACCGACGAATGGTGCTGGTCCACCTAACGAAGGCTGGCTCTCGGATGGCCGAAACGGTTCGCCGGACTGTGCATCGGGGCGAGGCCGAGTGGATGGGCTCATTAAACGAGCAGGAACGTTCCCGACTGACTGAACTCCTGGGGAAGCTTCAGAGGGATCTGGCTTAGCGACGCTCGGCGATGGCGACAGCCGAGGGATTCGGAGGTCGACGCTTGGTCATCCACCGAAGGGCGGGAGCGTGACCGTGAAGACCGCGCCGCGACGATTGCCCTCGAACAAAAGTTGTCCTTGATGCCAGCGTACGCGGCACTCCTATATGAGGCTCAGCTGACCCCGAGCGGCCGACGTGGGTTGGACGAGTTTGCGCCCAAGGACGCTTCAGGCAGGTCGGTAGCTCGGCGCACCTGGGCCACTACTGGGGAACGCGCCGGTTCGGTCGGCGCAGGAAGGACCGACTGGAGTAGGTCGAGCCCTGACCGTAGCCACCGGCCAGGGCTCGACGGGGTCGTCTAGCAGTTCTGGCAGTGGTGCCAGTTCTGGTAGGTCCAGTAGATCAAGACCTCCTGGAACGAAGGCACGTGCCACCAGGGGGTTGGAGCCGCATAGATGTACCAGGAGTCATCAGCAAAAGCAGGGTAGGTTGCATATGAGGTATTGCCGTCGCAGTAGTCAATACCGGTTCCATAGCCGATGATGCTTGCCTGTGCGCAATGCGGACCGTATGTGACCTGGATGGCGCTGCTGGACCAACAGACTGCAAAACGCATGTTGCTCCAGGCCAATCCGATGCCGACCCAACTGTAGACAGTCATGCTGTAGCTGTAGATCTGACTGCAACCGTTCCAGGCGTCAGCCGTCGAAACCAGGATGTTGGAAGAGGCCTCGGTGTCGGTTTCCGACGCTACAAAGTAACAACCCGCATGCTGATGGAGTGCCTGACAGTCGGTGCTGGTGAGCGTTTGATTAGCCAAAATCCGATGGTGAGTCACAGTCGGAGCAGCAGCCGAAACTCCGATAGCAGCGACGAATGGAAGAACAGCTAGCAGGCCGGCCAGAAAGACGACACGTGCTGTTTTTTTCATCTCACTCCAGTGGGTGGCAGCTCGAAGGGTTTACCCAAGAGCAGAACCGGCAGCAAAAGCAGAGCAAGCACCGCCAGGATGATCGCTGCGATCCAAAATCTACGGTTCAGACCGACATGCCAAGGAAGTTTCAAATCATTCCTCCTCCTGTACGAGTTCGGCTTGCGCTGTGCTACTCCCGACGTTAAGCATCGTCTCCATGAGTCGTAATGTCAATCAAAGAGGAATCGGTTAACGGCACCGCCATCTCGGCGGTCAGTTGCGGCCGAGGCACGCCAGACCCGCCTCGCGCGATGCGCTGATGCCTCACAACGCCGCTGGGCCGAGGCTAGGGCGAGGGCGCGCCGGAAGCCTTAGCCCCGCGAGGTCGTCGCAGTCGTCGTTGATATTGGTCTTGGGCGGAATGCCGTCATCACAGCGTAGGCGACCCAGTTATTAACTCAAACAGGCCTCGGTGCTGGTCAGCCAGGAAACGGCGGCAGGGTCACCGTAAACACTGCACCGCGGCGGCTGCCTTCGTAATTTAGCTGGCCTTGATGCTCGCGCACGACTGTTTGCTATATGAGGATGTGCCAGGTTCTTTCGCCGAGCCGGGGCTAGACAGCCCGGGGCGTGAGGATCAGGCTCAGGCCGGAGATCAGTCCTCCGCCCAAGAGCATCAGCGCGCCTACGATGCCCTATGCCGATGGACGCTGGGACTATATGTCCAACCAGTGCTGGATCCTCGACAATCGCTGGTACGATCGGTACTGCTAGGCATGCGTTTACACTTTCTCTGGGGAGTCGTTTGGGCATTGCCTGCGATAGTCGCCATCGCCGCCATCCCGTTCTATATGCGATTCCGGCGCCGCCGGCATCGTGACAATGGGCAATCCTGACCGTTAGGCGCTGCGTCGCAGGGTGGCTACTCTGAGTAGGGCGGAAGGGTCACAGTGAAGATCGCTCCGTGCCGGCTGCCCTGGTAAACCAGGTCGCCTTGATGCTCGCGAACGATTCCATAGGACATAAACAATCCGAGGCCGGTGCCTCCCTCTTTGGTCGTGAAATGGGGCTCGAACAGATGGTGTCTTTGATCGTCTGCTATTCCCGGTCCATCGTCAGACACGCTGAAGTAGGGCCAGCCATTGCCGCGACGGCCGCACTTCAGCTCGACGTGGCCTTTCGCAGGGACGGCATCGATGGCGTTGTTGACCAGATTCGTGATGACCTCTCGCAGCAGCAAGGGATCAGCGCGAACTTTGACGTTTTCAGGCGATTCGCGAAGCGCGAACTGAACCTCCTTGGTGCGCGCCCTAGGCCTCGCCATGCCGAGACCCCGAGTGATCAGCTCGTTCAGGTCGACAGGTTCCAACGCGTACGCCACGCGCGGCGTAGCTCCTTGGGCCAGACTCCGAAGCACAGCGACGGCGTCGTTGGCCGAGGCGGCGGCCGTCTCGATGCTTTCGCGGTCGGCCGGATCGAGCCGTCGCGGATCGATCTCCTTCAAATAGCCCGCCGCATTCGCGACGTGATTGCGGAGGTTGTGTACCACCCCTTCGACTGCGCGGCTGTGGAAGAGGTGACGGTCGGCATCAGAGAGCTCGGACTCGAGGACGCGTCGCACCCGCCGCCCGGAAATAGTGTCTGTGAGCGCAAGAGCCAGGACGCAAACGATCGTGGCGAGGAAATACCCAAGCAGCGACCCGTCAAGGACGTAGGTAATCAGTAACGCACCCAGAGCGAAATATGCAAACGCAAGGTAGAACGAAACGGTCAGGTTGTGACGGACGACGGAAGCGATTGATTCGCCTGTTCGAATAGATAGGGCAAGTGCAACCAGGGCAATGTCGGCCAAGTTCGTGATCACGAGAACCACCAGTCGGGCACCCAAAGTCAAAGTCCCGCTCTGGTCTAGGTGGATTGCAACTGTCGCGCCCAGCGAAGCAATAGCTGCGTAGACAGTTGCGTTCGTAAGAACATGCCATCGGGGACGGCGCAGTTGGCCGATGGCCATCGCAAGCCCGGCCAGCGCGGCATTAAGGGGGTTTAGCAATATCGCCGTGGCCCCAATACCCAAGCCCAGCAGAGTCAAATGACCGCGATCCACGCGAACACTTGCGAGACTAAGGACCGCGGCGGCCAGCATCAGGAAAGCCACCTTTGTAATCGGATCTTGGTGAGCAGTGTCGTAGGGAAGTGTTGTCGCAACGAGTCCGATAACGAATAGAGCGACGAAGGCTGGGAAGGCATAGGAAAGGCTGTTCCGGCTCATGGGCAAATTGGTTAAGCTGCCGCCATAGCGAAGGCTGGCTCGGACAGAAAGATCTTTCGTGTGCTCGTCGTGGATGACCGCGTGCTGCCGCGTGCTGCCGCTCGGGCCATGCTGGGCTCGGCCTCCGATCTCAGGCTGGTGGGCGAGGCGTCTTCGGGGGCGGAAGCGCTCAAGGTCGTCGATTCGTTGAAGCCTGACCTGATCCTCATGGACGTCCACATGCCGGACATGGATGGTCCGGCCACGGCCAAAGCGGTCCTCGTCAGACATCCCGAAACCAAGGTCGTAGCCTGGACTGTATCGGAATCAAGCGACGATCTATTGCGCATGATGCAGGTTGGCTGCTCAGGTTACGTGCTCAAAGACGCCGGACCGGGCGAGTTGCAACGCGCGCTGTTGTCGGCTCTTCGGAGCGAGAGCCCGGTGCCTCGCAAGATGATCCCAGACGTTTTGCGCCGAGTTGTGGAATCGACCCCCTTATCGAAGAGCAACGTGACCCCGCTGACCTCGCGGGAGATGCAGATCCTCCGCGGAATCGCCAAGGGACATACAACAAAGCGAATGGCCGCCGACCTGGGCTTGGCCGCTCCTTCGATCGAGACGCACCTTCACAACATCTTTCGGAAGCTGAGTGCGACCAATCGAGGAGAGGCGGTCAGTACGGCGCTAAAGGTTGGTCTCCTGACGCTGGCTGATATGTAGCAGCCGGTTGGCTCCTGTTCGAATCGGTGCCACGACCATGGTTTTCCATGAGCCCTCAAATGGCATTTGACTATATCTATCGACTGCCCATGCAAGGACACTTGGACCAATAAAGTGACTTGGCAATACGGCGCAGCTAACGAGAAAATCTAAGAGGATTAGGAGGTCGTCGACATGGTCCGTATGTTCAAGCGATTGCTTCGGGGTGGAAGTCGATCTCGCGTCGTTGGCAGCTGGGTTCTGTAGGTCCTAGAAGGGGGGTCCGTCTGGAGCGGACCCAGCCTTTGCGGTTTCAGTAAAACGGCTCAGGGGCAATTACTGAAGTCTAGAATTCCAGCGTCTTGCCACCGTTCAAAACGCTTGCCTGGCCAGCGCGGATTTATGCGCTAGTAGTTATTGCCCTCGGTGCGGGCATGGTTCCTCTGGGCTGGTTCGCATACCACCCGATTCCAGTCGGTGCGCTTCCAACTCTGCTCTATCTGGGAATCGGTGCGCAAGTGGCCGCCCTAAGGCCGATTGCGTGGAAAATCGGCATACAGTCTGTTGTGGACCCCCTCCTTGTAGCAACCGGCCTCTACTCGCCGGGTGCGGGTGTGGGCGTAGTGGCCTGGCTAGCGACGTTCGACGGTAGGGTTCCAGGTCGCGCCATTCCCTGGTGGGCATTCATCTTCAACAGAGCACAGTGGGCTACTGCGCACGTATTGCCCTCGATCGCCGTGGCATCACTTGGGGAGAGTGGATGGTGGTCAGTCCCTGTTAAGACGGCCCTGTACGTGATGGCATCTGTTGCGCTGAACTATCTCATCACCGCGATAGCAATCTCACTGGTGAGGCGAAGCTCCTTTTGGACGACTCTCCTGGACAATATTGGACTGCCCACAACGGTGGCAACGATTGCCCTCAGTTTCGCTGGCGGCATCCTATACCTGTTGTTGTCCGCTAGACCCTGGCCGGTGGGATATGTGCTCGCGCCGGGTTTGTTCGGTTTCGTGCTCGCTGTCCGAGGAACGATAGCCGACGTTCAGCGGCAGACCGAGCTTAAAGACCAAACCCTCGACTTGGCCGCCCAAGCGCTTGACGCGCGTGATCGATACACCGAGTCGCACTCAATTAGGGTTTCCGAGCTCGCTGCCAGATTGGGAGAACACCTCGAACTCGGGGATCGGGAGTGCGAACTAATTCGAACGGCTGGTTCACTCCATGATCTTGGGAAGATAGGAATCAGAGACGACATCCTCAATAAACCCGGCCCGCTGAGCGAGGAAGAATGGGAGATCATGCGACGCCACCCCGACATAGGCGCCGACATGATTGCCCAGCACTCGGCCCTTGAGCAGGTAGCTCCTCTCGTCCGGCACCACCACGAGCGCTGGGACGGTACGGGATACCCGGCAGGTCTGAAGGGAGACGTGATTCCTTTCGGCGCGCGCATTTTGGCCGTCGCCGACTCGTTTGACACGATTACTGGAGCTCGTCTGTATCGACCTTCGTTGATGACTCCGATCGAGGGAGTGGAGGACATCAGCAGGCGTGCGAACCACTGGTATGACCCCAATGTCGTCGATTCGCTGCGTGAGCTCCATGGACTCAAGCCCCTCGAGGTGCTTAATCGCCCAGAGGTACCGCGCCGGATCACGGCGTTGCGGGTGATTCGATCGAATCCTGGCTTCAGTAACCTAATTACGGCAATAGGAATCTCGTCGCTGGGTGATCCCCTTACACAGGTCGCGACCCTCGTGTCAATTTATGCGGCAACACGGGATCTGCGGTTCGTCGCGCTCGGTTTCATTAGCCAGGCTCTCGGAACGATCCTCATGAGCGCTGTACTCGGCGGGGTGGTCGACAAGCTACCTCGACGGGGACTCGTGGTGGCACTTGAGTTGCTCCGAGCCGGCATTTTGGTCGCCACACCTTTCGCGATGATGGGCCATCGCTGGTGGTTGATCATTCCAATCCTGTTCTGCCTCGCCTCCATTAATGGTGTGGTCCAGCCAGCTCGACAGGCAGCAATACCAAGCTTGGTGCCTGCGAGCCAAGTGGGAAAGGCGAATGCGATTGTTGCCGCCACCACGATGCTGGCTGGGGCAGTTGGGTTCGCCCTAGCGGGTGCACTCCTTGCGGCATTTCAAATGACCTCTCCGCTCTTCATCGTCGATGCTGCGACTTTCGCCTTGGCGGCTGCAATCATCCTTGGTCTTCCTAGTCTGGGTGGAGGTGAGCTTAAGACCTCCATTTCCGGAGCCCTTGCTCGCAGTTGGTCAATCGTGTCCCTCAGACCGCACCTAGTGATTGGAACATTGGCATCGCTTTTGCTTCCGATAAGTTTCCCGGCGTTGCTCGCTTTGGCCTACCAGGTAGCTCCAAAACAGGGCGGGCAAACGTACTCGATTCTCGAACTCGTGCTATCGCTTGGGATATTCATCGGCTCAATTGCAGTCTCTAGGTTCAGCACGATCGGCACTATGCGAAGTGTTGGCGCTGGACTGTTTCTAACCGGCGTCTTCTCTGTCGGAATCGCGATGACCTCGGCGTTGGCATTCGGCCATCCGTTGATATGGATCGTGGCCGCCTTGTTTGCTGCATCTATGGGCAATCCTATTTATGCTGTCGCGAACCAGACAGCGATTATTGAAGGTGCTGATCCGTCGAACCGAGGTAGTGTTATGGCAACTCGATTCGGCCTAGTTCAGACAGCCAGCATCATCGGTACGGCGGCCGGTGGGCTGATTACTCAGCAGTACGGGCCGTTCGCCGCTTACGGGGTGCTTGGTGTTGGGTTGGTGCTTCTTGCCATGTATGCGATCGCTGCGGGACGCAGCACTACCAATCCCCTTCATGGGGCGGCCTATGAGGAGGCCACCCTTCGCACGGCTGGAGCTCAGACCCAGGCCAAGACTTAAGCGGGGTTCAGGCGTGGGTTACCTCGTCATACTGCGGTGATTGCGTAACGTGCGTTCATCCCCGCATGGGGCCGCCCAGAGCGAACCTGAGGAGCCGGCCCCCGTGGCGACGGTGACCGTTTCGGCTTTAGCGCTCGATCCGAAGCGGCGTCGGCGCTATCTCCAGATTGCCTTCGGCTTCGGGGCCCTGGTCGTTGCTTTCATGGTGCTCTACCTCCTGCGGGACTTCCTCGGCGCTTTCGTCCTCGGGGCGGCCATCGCATTCCTCATCCAACCGGCGGTCACCCGCCTCGTGGCCCTGGGCATCCCGCGCGTACTGGCGATCGTGATGGTCTTCATCGTGATCATCGTCGTCATGGCCGGGCTGGTTCTGCTCATCGTGCCCCTGGTGGCCAGTGAGGTCGGGCAGCTCCAGCGCCAGGCGCCGACCCTTGCGACCGAGGCTCAGGACCGAATCAACAGCCTGCAGGGATCGCCGATCCAGTTCCTGGGCATGACCATCGACATCAAAAGCACGATCGATACGATCAACTCTCACCTCAGGGAGTTCCTGCTGGGCCAGGCCGGGAATGCGGTCACGATCGGCCTGACTGCCCTAACGACGCTTCTTCAAATCGTGCTCATGTTTATCGTCGCGTTCCTGCTAGCCCTCGACGCGGCCGCCTTCAGGCGCGTGCTGCGCAGGCTCGTTCCGAACGATTACCGGACCGATTTCGACCAGATCTGGCGCAAGGTTCGCAAGATGCTTTACGCGTACGTGCGGGGACAGCTGATCATCGCGGGCCTCATTGGAATCCTCTCCGGCATAGCCTGCTTTGCACTTGGAGTGCCCGACGCCATTGCACTAGGGATGATCGCGGGCGTCACCGCGCTGATCCCTTACCTCGGCCCATTCATCGGCGCTATCCCCGCGATCCTCGTCGGCCTGGCCGTGAGCCCCGTCAAGGCCCTCCTGATCGCGATTGTCTATTTCCTCATCTCGAACGTGATCCTCAACTTCGTCTACCCCAAGGTCATGGGTGACGCGGTTCGCCTCTCGCCGATCCTCGTCATCGTCGCGTTCATCGCGGGGTTCAGCTGGGCTGGGATCCTTGGCATGTTTGTCGCAGTCCCGATCGCAGCCACGCTGCGCATCCTCTTCGACCACATCTATCCGCGCCTCTACGAGAAGCCCGCTTGAAGATTGCGATCTTCTCGGATATCCACGCCAACTGGCAGGCGCTGGAGGCGGTGCTTCGCGACTGTCCACAGGTGGACGAGACACTGTGCCTCGGCGACGTCGTGGGCTATGGCGGCGACCCGAAACGATGCGTCGACGAGGTCGTGCATCGCGGCTGGCTGACCCTTGTCGGCAACCACGACCGCGCATGCACCGACCCAGAGATCCTCGAATGGTTCAACGAGGACGCTGCCTCGGTTGTCCGATGGACGGTCGACGTCATCGGCGAGCAGCGTCTTGGATGGCTTGGCGGATTGCCGGACAGCCACGTCGAACACGATGTCCTCATGGTGCACGCAAGCCCACGCGATCACATCTACGAATACGTGCTCGATACGGCGGTCGCCCACGCCAACCTCGAGCTGATCGGCGGCGGCATCTGTTTCCATGGACACACGCATGTCCCGGGAATCTTCGGAATGTCAGATGGAGCTGTCACGCATGAATACCGAGTCGATACCTTTCATCTCAAGGGACCTGCGCTGGTGAACCCCGGAAGCGTCGGCCAACCACGAGACGGCAGTCCGACCGCGAGCTATGGGGTCTGGGACACCGAGCTCGAGACGTTCGAGTTCCGGCGCGTCCGCTACGACATCAAAGGCGCGCAGCGAGCGATCCGGAAGGCAAAGCTCCCGGAACGCTTCGCACTCCGGCTCGAAACAGGACGATGACCCCGCGCCTCACCGAGAGGCGGCTGCGGCTCGCCTACGCGGCTGCAACGGGAGCAGGAGTCGGCTCGCTGTTGGTCTGGGCCTACTTCTGGGCCAGCCTGGTGCGGGGCAACCTTCGAGGACCTGACTTCGTTTCGTTTTACGCAGCGGCTCGGCTCTACGTCCTCAAGGGCGGCTCGGCCGTTTACGACCTCGCGCTCCAGAAACAGTTCGAGCTGCAGATCATCCCCCAATCCCCTGATCGGTTCATCGTGCTCCCGTACTTCCATCCGCCCTACTACACGCTGCTCATCGCACCCCTTGCTGCCCTGAGCTATCGCGGGGCCTATTACGCGATGGCGGCATTCAACGTCCTCCTGGCGGTTGCGCTGATCGTCCTGCTCGTGCGGAACAGCTTGAGCATTCACGGCCGAGGAGCGTTCGTCGCCGCCGCGATGATTGCCGGTTTCTTTCCGCTTTTCGTGACTGTTCTGCAGGGCCAGTCAGACCTCGTGGTGCTGGTGCCGCTGGCGGCCGCCTATACGGCGTGGGCCAAGGGGCGCCATGGCTGGGCCGGCATCTTCAGCGCGCTGGCGCTCGCCAAGCCTCAGCTGCTGTTGCTCGTACCGGTGCTCTTCGTGGCAAGGCGGGCGTGGCGCGCGCTGGCCGGTTTCGTCGGGGTGGTGGCTGCTCTTGGGTTGCTCTCGGTGGTGGGTTTCGGCCTGAGCGCGGTCGTCACATACCTCGGCCTGGTCGGGGCATGGGCGATCGGCGGCAAGCTGCCCACCAGCGGACAGCTCGTGTACACCGACACCGCCGCCTACTCGCTTCGCAACATCCTCGAAGCCGTTCCCGGCGGCGGCAAGTACGTCGCGCTCATCGTCCTCATCCTGCTGCTCGTGCTGGCAGCCCTTTCCCTCAGCTGGCGCCCGGACAAATCGAGGCTGGACTTTGCGATGGCTGTGGCCGCATCACTCGTTCTCAGCCCGCACCAGAACGTGCACGACCTCGCGCTCATGGTCATCCCTGGATTTGCCCTCGCCGATCTCGCGGTGGCCGGCCAGCTGCGCTCGCCTCGTGCGGCAGGCGTCGTGCTGGCGATCGCGTACGTGGCGATCAACATGACGCTCGCGATCAATCTCTGGTCAGCTGCGGTGGGAGCCCTGCTGGTGGCCGGCTACCTGACCTTCGAGCGGATGTCGGTGCGCCCCGACCCGGTCCCGCTGGGTGAGCTGACGTGGAGCGGCCCGCGCCCCAGGCGCGTCATCGTCCTGCCGGCGTACAAGGCCGCGAAGACCCTCAAAGAGGTCGTCGGTGACATCCCACCGGGCCACGCCGACAGGATCCTGCTCGTCGATGACGCGAGCGCCGACGCCACCGTCAGCGTCGCCACCGCGCTCAGCCTCGACGTGATTCGACACCGGCGCAACCTCGGGTATGGAGGCAACCAGAAGACGTGCTACAGCCAGGCCCTCCTGATGGGCGCGGACGTCGTTGTGATGCTGCATCCCGACGGCCAGTACGACCCGGCCATCATCCCCATCCTCTGTCGCGTCGTCGAGAGCGGCGAGGCCGACATCGTGCTCGGATCGCGGTGGCTCGGCATCGACCCGGCCAAGGCGGGGATGCCCTGGTGGAAGCGCATCGGCAACCGCTTCCTGACATCGGCCGAGAACCGCGTGCTCGGACTGCACCTTTCCGAGTACCACACCGGATATCGCGCCTACTCGCGGCGCTTTCTCGAGGCGATTCCATTTCTCGAGAACAGCAACGACTTCGTGTTCGACACCCAGGTGCTGATTCAAGCTGCGGCCTTCGGATTCAAGATCGGCGAGGTGCCCGCGATCGGCAAGTACCACGAGGACGCAAGCTCGGTGAGCTTCGTGACCTCGACCGTTTACGGCCTGAAGACGCTGGCGGCGCTGGTGAGGTACGTGACCCACCGAGCCGGATTCAGATGCCGGTGGCTGACCCCAGCCTCAGACTCCGACAAACAGGCGCTTGCGGTAGGCCAGGTAGCCCACGACGGCTAGGTTCAACAACAGGGCGCCGACCTTGAAAAGCGTCGCGTGGTGGATGACCTCGTACGCCTCGTAGGGGATCAGGATTCCGGTCGCGATCACCGTCAGGTATTCCGCCCAGCGGCGCCGCATCGCGAGTCCGACACCTTCCGTGCCTTCCAGCAGCGCGTACGCGATCGCCGCGAACGCCACCACGCTGACGTGGCTGAACGAGCCGATCAGGAGAAGGAGGCGAAGTAGAAGCTGCACGATCACGCCGTCGTCGGCATCTAGGTTGAGCTGGTCCTGCGCGTACCGCGCCCAGGTGGTCAGAAGGCCGTTTTCACCCGCCACCAGGAGGCCGGTGGCGAGGGCGATCAGCACGACGGCCTTGACGATCCGCTCGACGATGATGACCTTGATAAAAGCGTCGTGCTCCCCGCCCATCCGGCCGAGCTCTGCCCACAGGCGGCGGAGGTAGTGAGGACGGCGCGAGGCCACCTCAGACGTCGTGTTCGCGGTGCTCCCGGAACAGCATTACGCGGCAGGTGGCGTTCTTCAGCACATAGGGCACCGTCTTTCCCATGTTGAATTCGCCAAACCGCCTCTTGTAGGGCAGGCCCATCACGATCAGGTCGGCGCCCCACTCGGCGGCCTCATCGACGATCGCCGGGCCGGTGTCGCGTGCCTGGACCAGCTCCGTCTCGACTGGCAGCTGGCTTTGCGCGACCAGCTGCTCGACCTCGTCAAGGATCTTCTCCCCTCGCTCGACGACGTCGTCCAGCACCGCCCCGAGGGGGAGAGACCGGTTCACCTCGATGATGTGGACCGCGTACAGCTTCCCGCCGTGCGGATCCGTCATCCGGCTGGCCAGCCGTACCGTCTCGGCGTCGATCCCCTGGCCGCCCACGGCGACCAGAACCTTCTTGGAAGCCGTCGGGTGCGTGTGGTCTGCCATCAGTGCTGGGGTCCCCGGCGGATGCGCCGGACCAGGACGTACACGCCAAAGCCCAGGCAGATGGCGACGGTGACCAGGCCGACCCCCTGGGAGGCAGGATCGAGGCCCCGGTGCCCGCCCAGGTAGACCAGCACCCAGAGGCCAAGACCGAGCGCCATCAGACCCATGAACGTAAACGGGAAGCGCAAGAGCCCAAATCCTAACAAGCCCGGCGGAAGGCCCCATTCGAGGCCTCCCTATAATCAACCAGCCTTGAAGCTGTTGATCGTCGGGTGCGGGCGGGTCGGTTCGCAGATCGCCGCCGACATGGACCGGACCGGCCACCAGGTGATCATCATCGACAAGGACCCCAACCAGTTCTCACGAGCCGCCTCGCGTGGCGTGCTGACCGCGGATTTCAAAGGCGACCAGGTGGTCGGCAACGGTACGGACGCCGACGTCCTGCGCAGGGCCGGGATCGAAGACGCCGACGGCTTTGTCGCGGTGACGGAGGGCGACAACCGCAACATCATGGCCGCGCAGGTCGCAAAGCACGTCTTCAAGGTCCCACGCGTCGTGGCCCGGATCTACGACCCCGAGCGGGCCGAAGCCTACGAGTTGCTCGGGCTGCACACGATCTGCCCCACGATCGAGGGCGCCAAGCACATCGAGAAGACCCTGCTGGAGACTCACTAGATGTACGTGATCGTCGTCGGCGGCGGCACGGTCGGCTACTACATGTCGCGCGACCTGCTCGAGCGCGGGCACGAGGTCACGCTCATCGAGAAGAACTCAGCGCGCGCTGACTGGCTCGAGACCCAGCTCGGCAGCATCGTGATGCGCGGCGATGGATGCGAGGTGAAGTTTCTTTCGCAAACGGGGATCGAACGCGCGGACGCAATCCTTGCGGTCACCGCCGACGACGAGGACAACCTCATCGCCCTGCAGATGGCAAAGAAACATTTCAACGTCAAGAAGACGATCGCCCGGGTCAACAACCCTTCCAACGTCGAGATCTTCAAAATGCTTGGCGTCGATGAGGCCGTGTCGGCAACCGACGTTCTGCTCGCGGCGTTGGAGCCGCCGATCACGACCTGACATAAAAAAGGACCGCTCCGTTGGAGCGGCCCTCTACGAAAGCGCGATTACGAGGATTTGCCGATTCTGTAGATCTTTGTTCCGCAGACCGGGCAGGTCCCAACCGTTGCAGGTTTGCCATTCTTCATCGTGATCGGCTTTGGGTCGACCATCTCGACCTTCTTCTTGTCCTTCAAACAGTAGCCTTCCATCTTTCACCATCCAAAAATTACGGTCTGATCCGAAAAGAAAAGGACCACTCGGGTGAGCGGCCTTTAATGGATTCGGGTTATACGGCCTTGCCGATCTTGTAGATTTTCGTGCCGCAGTTGGGACATGTTCCAACTGTCGCCGGCTTGCCGTTCTTCATGGTTATGGGCTGAGGGTCGACCATTTCAACCTTCTTCTTGTCCTTCAAACAGTAGCCTTCCAAGTAGTACACCGTCCTTATACGAGATTCCGTTTCGGGGCCCGGACGTGCCCATTCTAGGGGTGGGTCTTTCCCCAATACAACCCCAATTCAAACTGAATTCAAATGCCGGGGTCGAAAAGGGCTTTGAAAAACGCGACGACAGGACCTTCAAAAAGGCCTCTTCACGGCCTCGTCGAAACCCACAACCAGCGATGGGAGCCTCCCAACATTGATGGGCTCATGCGCGTCGCACCCCCGTGCGGAGTTGACGATCGTGCCCATGTCTCACCAGGTCGCAGCCGATGATCACGGTGCGGGGCGCAGTGATTTCTCTATCTCAACGACGCGATCCGCAAGTTCTTTCGGTGTTGCCTTCGCGATGCCCTTCACTCCAATCGACCGGATGGTGATAGATGCGCATGCCACGCCCCACACGAGAGCGTCCCGCAGTCCGCCGGGTTGGCCACCGGTGGTCAACCAGCGGGCGAGCATCCCTCCCGCGAAAGCGTCACCCGCCCCCGTCGTGTCGACGACAGGCTGATCGGTGACGGCGGGGACCCTCACCACGCCATATTCCGTGTACGCGGCGAGGCCCTCAGTACCGGCCTTGATAACGAGGCCCTGCAGCCACCATTGGCGTCGAAACTCCTCGGGGTCCTTGCCCCCAAGCGAAACGAACTCCTCCTGGTTGCAGAAAAACCACCCCGCCCTGCGCAACACGTCCCTGACTTCGGGAGGTCGCGCTTGCACATACGACAGCATCGCGTCCGCGGCGAGGAGCCGAGCACCGCCGAGCATGGCCATCAACCGCGCCTGACGATCCGGCCTCATCGAACCGACAAACGCCCAGCCCGCGAACTCTGCCGGCACCGCCGGCGCCCAGCTGTCATAGATGTCGTCGCTGCTGCCGAGGTCGATGTTGCGGCCGTGCTCCTGGTGCGCGCGCCAGCGGTAGGTCGGAGCGTCGAGGATCTGAAGCATCTCGATGTCGATCGTGCGGCCGCTGAACGCCTGCGCGACGCGCTTCGCGCCATCGAGTCCCACCGGCGCCACCACCTTCACTGGGACGATCAAGCTTGCGGCGAGCGCAAAGTAAACGGCCGATCCTCCAAGCGTTTCCTCGACCTTGCCAAAAGGCCCGTCGCGTGTGTCCAGCGCCACCGAGCCGGCGACCAGGAGCTCTGTTGGCTGGTCAGGCACGGCGACCCGTGCCGCTGCTCGAAGTCACCACGTGGCGCGCATACCGAAGCTTCTCCAGGAAATCCTGTGGGGTCGTGTAGTCCTCGATCTCCATCCAGCTGCGTCCGAGCTCGCTCGCGGCGTGTGAGTCGGAGCCAGTGGCAAAGACTTTCCCGAGCTCCTTCGCCAGCTGGGCGGCCGCCTGGTTTTCGGCGGGCTCGCACCAGGCGTTGTAGGTCTCGATGATGTCGATCCGATCCGCGAGCTCCAGCATGCGTTCGACGCTGAAGTGTGCGCGATGCCGGTCGAGCGGATGGGGCACGTACGTGAGCCCACCCATTTCGTGAATCATGTCCATCACATCTTCGGAGGGCATGTAAGGCGGAAGCCGACCAGTGATGAACAGGCCGATCATCTCTCCCTCAAGCGTCTTGGCTTCTTCGCCGACGATCGCCAGGTCCGGCGCAATCTTGGCCAGGGCAAGCGCACCTTCGGCTGTGTTGTGATCCGTCAAAGCGATGCGGTCGAGGCCGCATTCGGCGCTGCGCGCAATGAGCTCCTGGAGCGAGCTCCGGCCGTCATGCGAGTAGTGCGAGTGCAGATGAAGATCGACCCGCACGGTTGAATACCGCTAGACGGTGGCGGCTTCTCTGAGCATTCGCTCGCGGGCGCGAGCAAACAGTGGGATCACCTCGGCTGGACCGCGGTTGTTGCATGACTGCGCCATCAGCGCGGCCTGCGCGTCGTAGATGATCTCCATCACCTGCTCAGGCCGGCGTTCGCGACCGAGGCGTCCTGGCAGCTCAGGATGCGCGTGCCGCAGCACGACCATCAGCCGCGCGACCAGCCATCCCGGAACGATGCGAATTTCCTGAACGAGGCATTCCTCTACCCAGAACAGCAGCTCATCCGACTCCTGGAGCAAATGACGCGGCGTCATCTTGCGCTGTCGCCTCCGATGCCAGCGCAGGTCACGTTGCTGCTCTTCAATCGTCTCTTGAAGCATGGCTCGCAACCCACTATATCAGCGCCCCGCCGCAGTTCTAGCTCTTGACGGGTAACACAATGTTCGCCATCCTCCCGCGGCCGGCACGAGGTGGACTTGTCGATCGAATGTCCACTCTCGCCATTGCTGCCGCACTCGATAACGCATCACCATCTGCGCGACGTTGCTGTACGTGCGTTGATGTGCTTGATCGGTCCAGCCCTCGATCACCTTCACCGTCACGACCTGCATGTCGAGCAGCTCGACGTCATCGTCGAGACGCGGCATGTCACGCATGAACACCTCGCGCCCGCCCCATGCCCGTTGCGCGTCTTCAGCAAGCATGTCCCACATCTCGTCAAATCGCCCCTCCGCGTGCAGCTTCATGAAGCGCATCTCGAAAGTCGCCGGCGCGATCGAGGTGGGCGGAGGCGGGCGCACAGGTTCCAGCAGCGGCGGCATGGCGGCGACCGCGCCGGCCATCCCGGTGCCGAGCGAGGCGCTGACGAACTTCCCGAAGTCGTCCGCCGGCCACGTCGTGAACTGCCCGGCCACACGAGAAATGACCGAGTCGACAGCCGTCCAGCGGCGGAGTCGGCGAACAAGCCTATTGACCATTGGCGCTAGATGTTGTGTGATATCCCCAGACTGTATACAGAATGTGGATAACTCGCAACCCCTGGTCTTCAGCTGCCTGCCGCCGGCCCCGGCCTTCGAAGCGGTGGCACAGGGTGGCGGGATGCGGTCATCCGCATCGTTGGGAAGGCGTCTGGATCATTGCGATCCCCGCACCCGGCGCCCGCAGGCCACATCTCAACCGGATCAAGTTTTGATCCGGATTGGCGTGTCCGCCTGGCGAGTCGCTCCGCGGACTCAGCCTGCTGTCATGCGACGCACGATTGCAGCCACCTCTGGAAGCGGCACGCCCACCGGGCAAGCGGCCGCCGCCGCTTCCAGGTCCGCCTCATCTCCCGCGACATCGGAGGACGCCTCACCCAAACGCGCGTAGAGGCGCATGTAGGAAGAGGCGAGGTCGGGAAGTCGTGTCTTTCCCATCCGTGAGGCGGCGAGCGCGCACAGACCGCAATTGATACAGCCGACCAGATGCGGGTGGCGCTCGCGCTCTGCCGGCTGCAGCGCGCGAATGCCATCGGGTGCGTAGGTGTCGAACAGGTCTTCGAGCTGCGAGCGCGGGCGGGTCAGCCGCCTTCGCGCAAGGTGCACGCCGTAAGCCCAGCCGAGCTTGACGAGCGAATCGGTGCGTCCCATCGGCTAGCTCAGGAGTCCTCGCATCGCGCCCTGCGCCAGCTCTTCCTGCGCCCATCCGGCGTGACCGAGGACTGGGGCTCGTCCCAACCATGCCCCGCGCACGAATTCGCGTGCGGCATCGAATCGCTGCGACGCGCTCCAGCCGAGCTCTGCGCCGATGACCTCCGCCGCGCGCAAAACGCAAGCGGCGCCCGCGCACGGACCGCCGGCCAGGCCGACGCGCCGAAACGCATCGGCCAGCGTGCGCACCTGTTCGTGGCGCGCCGAATATGCGAGCTCTGCCTCGGTCACCGGCTCGCATCGACATACGAGTCGCCCGGCGCGGCCGCCATCCAGGATCTTCTCAGCGTGCGAGCCGTGCCGGCTCTGCAGCTTGACCGCGGCCAGCGCCGGTATGCCGCAGCGGCGCGCCAGCTCACCGGCAGGCTCCATGTCCGATTCGTTGCCGGGCAGGGGAGTCGTGGCCGTTGTGCACGGGGCCTGGTGACCAAGCTTCCGGCACACCGCGTCGGACGTCTGCTCGGCCATGAGCCGGTACATCGACAGCTTGCCGCCGGTAATCGTCACAAATCCCTCGACGCCGCCGGCGGCGTGGTCGATGACCTCAAATCGGCGTGAGAGCTCGTCCTCGTAGCGACGCCACTTGAAGAGCGTTGGGCGGACGCCGGTCGTGGTGCGCACCGGCCTGTAATCCCGGATTGAAGGGAAGACGCGCTCAAAAGCCTGGAGGAGGTAATCGACCTCGTCCTCGGTCACGTCCACGGAATCGAGATCCCCGTAGAAGTCGTCATCAGTGGTTCCGAGCAACGTGAAGCCGGCGTGCGAAACCATCAACAGGTCGCGGCCGTCGACGGACTCGGCGCTGATCGAGAAGTTCGAGATGCGGTGGGGATAGACGATGTGGATTCCTTTAGCGGGTCGGAGCTCAACGTTCATTCCGGCCAGCGCGCTTATCTGTGGTGACCATGGCCCTGTGGCGTTCACGACGACGCGGGCGCGCGCTTCGGACATCGCGCCGTCGGAACCGCGGTACCGGACGCCGATCACCTTGCCTCCGTCGCGGACCAGGTCGACCACCCTCGTGTGGTTGAGGGCGCGGGTTCCGTGCGCCACCGCATCCTCGACGTTCGCGTAAACCAGGCGGTGCGGATCGACGCCCCACTCCTCCATGGTCACCGCGCCGATCAGCTCATGCGTGAGCCCGGGCTCGGCCTGCAGCGCCTCTTCGGCGGTCAGGCGCCGGTGCGGGTGGGCCTTCTTGAGCGGCTGGAAGCGGTCGTAGACCTCCATTGCCGTCTCCATCCGCTCGATGTTGTTCTTGTCGTGCGGAAGCACCGGGATGATGAAGACGACCCGATAGACGATGTTGCGCGCGATCGACACGATGTATCCGGCGTCCTGCGTGGAGAGGCGCGTGGTGTCCCAGTCGAACTCGAGATAGCGCGGGCCTCCGTGGATCATCCAGCTCGATGCGCCGGTGGTCCCGGCGCCCCAGTCGCCCTTCTCCAGCAGCAGCACGGACAGCCCGCGCAAGGAAAGGTCGCGCGCGACTCCAGCCCCGGTCACGCCGCCGCCGATCACACAGACGTCGTGAGCACTCGGTGCGCTCAAGCGAGGATCACAGACCGGATACTAGCTAGGTCTCGCCGCCCGCCCGCCGTCAGCCTGCGGCTTCGTGCTGCTTCTGGAACTCTTCGATGATCGCCTTGGCCAGGTGCGCGGGCATCTCGTCGTAATGCGAGAACTTCTGCTGGAAGCTGCCGCGCCCCTGCGTGATGGAGCGAAGGTCGAGCGCGAAGCGCAGCATCTCGTGCTCCGGAACCGTGGCGCGCACCTTCTCGTAGCCGTCGTCCGGTTCGGTCCCAAGGATCTTGCCGCGGCGGCCGTTGATGTCGGACATGATCGCGCCGAGGTTTTTCTCCGGCACGCGGATGTCTGCCTCCACGACCGGCTCGAGGAGCACGGGCCCTGCATCCAGGGCGCCCCTGCGGATCGCCATCGAGCCCGCGATCTGGAATGCCATGTCGTTGGAGTCGACCTGGTGGAACTTCCCGTCCACCAGCGTCACCTTGACATCGACCATCGGGTAGCCGGCGACCACTCCCCTGGCCATGTTGTCGACGATCCCTTTCTGTACCGAAACCCGGAAGTTCTGAGGGATTGCTCCGCCGAAGATCTTGTCCTCCCAGACAAAGCCTTCACCTCGCTTTGTCGGGGCGACCTCGATCACGCAGATCCCGTACTGGCCGTGACCGCCGGACTGCTTGACGTGCCGGCCCTCAACCCGGCTATGCCCCGAAACGGTCTCGCGGTATGCGACGCGCGGCACCTCAGTGGTCGCCTCGACCCCGTACTTGCGCTTGAGCTTGTCGAGCGTGACATCCAGATGGACGTCGCCAAGCCCGGCGATCACAAGCTGCTTTGTCTCTTCGAGGCGTTCCACGTGTAGGGTCGGGTCCTCTTCGCTCAGCCGCGCAAGGCCGCTGGAGATCTTCTCTTCGTCGCCTCGAGACTTGGGCGTGATCGCGAGCGTGTAGGCCGGTCCCGGTAGCTCGAGTGGTGGAAGGGGGCCGCCGTCCTTGATGCCGAGGGTGTCGCCGGTCAGCGTGTGCGCCAGCTTGGTCGCGGCCCCGATATCACCTGCTCTCACCTCGGTGGTGGCGATGTGCTCCTTGCCGCGCGGGAAGAAGATCTGCGCGAGCCGCTCCTCGCCACCGCGTGTCAGGTTCGGCAGGTGGGCGTCGGCCTTGACCGTGCCGGCCACGACCTTGAAGTAGCTCACCCGGCCGAACTGGTCGCCGCCGGTGCTGAACACGAACGCTTTGGTGGGCTTGTCGGGCTCGACGTCCGGTGGAGGCATCAGCTCCGCGATGGTGGACATCAGCGTCCTCACGCCCAGCAGCTTGGTCGCCGAGCAGCACACCACCGGGGCGACCTTCCCGGCGAGGATCCCCTCGCGCAGCCCGCGCTGAATCTCCTCCTCGCTCAAGGTGCCGGCGTCCAGGTATTTCTCGAGCAGTGAGTCGTCGCTCTCCGCGGCCGCCTCGATCAGCTGGCCGCGGTACTGGTCGACCAGCTTCTGCATGTCGTCCGGAATAGGAACCTCGTTGCCTTTGCCTTCCGGCGTGGTCACGAACGCTTTCAGGTGGAGCAGGTCGACGATCCCGCGGAAGTCCTGCTCCGATCCGATCGGGAGGTGGAGGGGAAAGGGCCGTGGCGAGAGGTGCTCGCGCAAGGCGGCGACCGCACCGTAGAAGTCGGAATTCTCCTTGTCCAGCTTGTTGATCACGACGATGCGTGGCTTGTTCGTCCGGTTGCAAATCTCCCAGGCGACCTCGGCGCCCACGGGCAGCTGTGAGCCGGGGCCCACGACCACGATCGCGCCTTCGGCCACCCTCAGCCCGCTCAGCGCCTGGCCCACGAAGTCGAAGAAACCCGGCGCATCGAGGATGTTGATCTTGAAACCGTTGTGTTCCGCGAAGCCGACGCCGAGGTTGATCGAGATCTTGCGCTTGTGCTCTTCGGGCTCGAAGTCCATCGTCGCGGTGCCCTGGTCGGGGGCGCCCATGCGCTGGATCGTGCCCGAGGCGAACAGCATCGCCTCGGCAAGCATCGTCTTCCCATCGTGGGAATGGCCCAGCAGGACCACGTTCCTGATCTTGTCCGAAGCGTACTCTGCGGCCATCCAACCCCCTTGCGATCAGCAAGGCCCAACCTGGTCGCTTGCGCGCCTTCCGCGGTCGCCGCAAGCAGTGAAGACAAGTCTAAGGCGCGGTTAAGAGCCGGTTGGCTTGGGTATCATCACTAACCTATGGTCAAGAGGACCGCGTCGATCGAAGAGGTTCTGGCGGCCGTCGAGGCTGCCCGGGACAAGGTCATGGCGGACGAGGTGAAGTCGCTCACCAAGCTGGGGATTCCCAAGGCCATGGCTTACCAGATGATCGCCAGCAGGTTCCACCAGAAGGTGGGGAACCAAGAGGAGGCCGAGGCCGACCCGTTCGAGGGCAACGCGACCTCCTGGGAAGAAATCGGCTAACCACGCCGCCGCGGCGTGAACCGAGCCAGCCGGCTCGCTCGCCTTCTCCGGATCCTCTCGGTCGTCATCGCTGAGCCTGGGCTCAACCCTCTCGAGCTGGCCGAGCGCGCCGGAGTCTCAGAACGAACGCTGCGGCGCGACCTGGTTCAGCTGCGCGGGCTTGGTTACGAGGTCGCTTACACGGGGGGCTACGAGATGCAGGAGAAGCTGAACCTGGAGGGACGCACCGGTCACCGCTCGCTCGGCCGCGTGTACGAGCAGCACCTCGACCTTCTCCACAAGCAGCTGCCCAAGCGCCTGGCGGTGCAGGTCATCGAGGAGGTCGACTCGCTGGCGCCGGCAGCGCTCGCATCCCTGTTCGCGACCGCGATCGAACGCCACGCGAAGGCGGCCGGGCGCGCACAGGGAGCACTTCCACGCCGGGCGCGCGCAGGGCGCACTTCGGCTCCATGAAACCGATAGTTCTCATCCCGAGCGGTGACGGCGACGCCGACTTCACCTACGCGACCGGGTTTTCGGTGGAGACCAGTCTGTACATCCGGTTCGGCGAGGGCGACGACGTGCTCGTCACGAGCCCGTTGGAGATCGAGCGAGCCCGCGTGCAGAGCAAGACGAGCCGCACGCTCCTGCTCGCGGAGGCCGGCTATGAAGAGAGCGGCCCTTTTGTCTCCTACGCCCGGCTGGCGGCAAGGATGCTGCGCGAGCGCGCGTTCGAGTCGGCTCGGGTGTCGCCCCGGCTGCAGGCGGGTTACCTGGAGGCGTTGCGCGAGGCGGGGCTCGAGATCGAAGTCGATCGCACGCTCTTCCAGGCTGAGCGCCGGCACAAGACCGCGGAAGAGGCGCGGTTCATCGAGGCGTCGCAGCGCGCCGCGGAGGCTGCGGTGGTCGAGGTCGTGAGCCAGCTCGCCCAGGCGGACATCCGGGACGGCGTCCTTTGGCTCGACGAGAAGCCGCTCACATCCGAGCGCCTGTACGCGCGCGCGTCTTTGCTGCTGGGCGAGAGGGGTTTCGCGTGCCCGGACATGATCATCGCGGGCTCTCCTGAGTCGGCGATGCCCCATTTCCGTGGCGAGGGCCCGATCCGGGCCGGCGCTCCGGTGATTATCGACATCTTTCCATCCAGCCGGACCACTCACTACCACGGCGACCTCACGCGAACGGTCGTGGTGGGCGAGGTTCCAGACGACATCCGGCAGATGCATGCCGCGGTCCTCCAGGCGCTCGACGCCGGGATCGAGTCGATCAAAGCCGGGGCGTCCGGCCGCGACGTGCACGAGGGCGTGTGCCAGGTCCTTGTGGATCGCGGCTACGGGACGACGACGAAGGGATTCGAAGGCGGGGCGGGCGGCGCGAAGATGAACCACTCGACCGGCCACGGCGTCGGTCTGGACGTGCACGAGGAGCCGGCACTGCGCGGTCCGGACCAGAACGCCTTGATGGAAGGCGACGTCGTAACCGTCGAGCCGGGCCTCTATCTCCCCGGGTTGGGCGGGGTTCGCATCGAGGACACCGGCATGGTGACCAGGGACGGGTTCAAGAACTTCACGACGCTCACGCGCAGCCTTGACCCTCGCGATTACCTGTAAAGTTCAAGTTGACAGTGCCTGCTGACGAAACGCTCGGAGAGAGGATTCATCGTGTGCGCCAAGAGCGCGGGATGAGCCTCGCCAAGGTCAGCGGTCCAGACTTCAGCCGGGCCTTTCTTCACCAGGTCGAGCATGGGCAGGCGCAGCCCTCGACCCGCGTGCTGAGGGTGATCGCCGGCCGGCTCGGGACGGAGGTCGACTATCTTCTCGAGGGTCGCCTCCCTGGCGTCGAGCGGGAGCTCGCTCTCGAAAAGGGCCGCGTCCTGCTGGCACGTGGAGACGCGCGGCGTGCGCTGTTGGCGCTCCAGCCGGCGGTGGCTTCCACGGAATGGCCGCTGAGCACCGATGCCCGCCTCAGCCAGGCCGAAGCCCTGAGCGAGCTCGGGCGCGATGCCGAAGCGCGCGAGGTCCTCGCCCGAGAGAAGGACATCATCAGCTCGCACGGCGATCGCCAGCGGTTGCAGCGGCTGCGATCGATCCAAAAAGGGGAGCGCTTCGGCTTCGGCGAGGGAGGCACGAAGGGCGCCGTGGAGTCGGCGATCAAGACGCACCTGGGGCTCGCCGACCAGGCGCAGCGGAACGCCAACAGCCACGACGCGCTCGAGCACTACCGCGCGGCGCGAGTCCTGCTCGAGGTCCGCTGAGCCTCTAGCCCCTAGAGCCCGCTCGTAAAGGTGAAGGCGGGAGGCGGAGTCACCGCCGGCGGAGTGATCTCCAGGGTGATGACCTCGTGCGACTTGAGGACGATCGCTTTCGGGTCGCCCGTGTAGACCTGCGCGCCTTTGCCGTCCTGCAGGTCGATGTAGACCACGAGCTTCTCGTCGGGCGTCAGCGTCAGGCTCGAAACGTGGGTTGCGTCGAGCGGCTCGTTGGGGCCTCCCTGGGCCTTGCTCCACGTGCTCCAGATGGAGAAGAACTGCCCGAGGGTGAACGTCTGGCTGGCCGGGGCCTCGACGTGGATGACGTTGGCGTTGGCGGCGTGGACGTGCAGCCAGTAAAGGCAGGTCGTGTTCCCAGAAGCCGGATCGGTGACGATCCCGAGGTTCGCCGGAAGGGGGAGCACGTTGCCCTGGTACACGATCTGGACGGCGGCGTGGTAGTGGACCTGTGAGTGCTCTAGTTGGTCGCACGGGATGCCCGCCGCGGTTTGCGGAGCGGAGGACTTGTTGTTGACCACGAAGTAGATGATCAGCGCGATCGCGGATACCACCAGGATGGCCGCGACGGCGATTGGAAGCAGCGGAACGTCTCCGCCTTTCTTGACCCGCACCGGCGGCCGCCGGCTGCCTTTGGCCGCGCCGGACCGCACCGCGGCCTTGGTTTTGGTTGCCATAACCCTTGGTAGAATACCGGCCTACCCTTTCTGGCTTCGGCCGGAGGCACAATGCCCCCGATCGACCGGGGCCTGAACCCATAGGAAGGAGGTCCCCTTTGCGGGATTACGAAGTTCTCTACATCGTTCGCGCCGACCTGGACGACGAGAAGGTCCAGGACGCGGTCAAGCGGGTCAACACGCTGATCGAGAGATCGGGCGGGACGATCGAGCGCACCAACCTCTGGGGCAAGCGGAAGCTCGCCTACGAGGTCAAGCACCAGAAGGAAGGCTCGTACGTCCTCCAGGACTTTCAGTTCGACCCGAGCCGGGTCCCCGAGCTCGAGGCGGCCCTCAAGATCACCGAGGAGGTGCTGAGGCATCTCATCGTGCGCAAACCGGAGAAGGCCGCTCCTGCGACCACCGTCGCCCCGCCGCCGGCGGAGGTCGTGCTGGAGCCGATTGCAGTGGAGTCGGAGCCCGTCGCGGCGGCCAGTGCGGATCGGGAGGAGGCGTAAAGATGTCGAACCTGAACAAAGCGCTGCTCATCGGAAGGCTCACCAAGGACCCGGAGATGCGCTACACGCCAAGCGGAACCGCGGTGACCAACTTCAGCATCGCCACCAATCGCTGGTCGTCCGGTCCGGACGGCGAGCGCAAGGAGTTCACCGACTACCACAACATCGTGGCCTACCCGATCGGCAAGCGGAACCTGGCCGAGACGGTGGCGCAGTACACACGCAAAGGCGCTCTCGTCTACGTCGAGGGCCGTATCCAGACTCGCTCGTGGGAGGGCCAGGATGGGCAGAAGCGGCGCGTGACCGAGATCATCGCCAACGACGTTCAGTTCCTCGAGCCGCGCGGCGCGGGCGGACCGAGCGGCGCCGGTGCTCCGGCCCGCGGCGCGGGCGGCACATCACACGACGACATCCCCGCTCCGGACGACGCTCCACGTGACGTCGACCCGGACGAGATCCCTTTTTAGGAGTTATTGATGGCAGTACACCGACCACAACGCGAATCGAGCGGCAGCGGCGGCGGAGGCAGGGGGCCGAAGCGCCAGCACCGAAAGGTGTGCAGCTTCTGCGTCGAGAAGATCCGCTATATCGACTACAAGGAGATCTCCCGCCTGCGGCGATTCGTGAGCGACCGCGGCAAGATCCTTCCCCGGCGTGTCACCGGCACGTGCGCGCGGCATCAGCGCCCGCTCACGACCGCCCTCGAGCGCGCCCGGGCGATCGCACTGCTTCCGTACACGACCGAACAGCACTAGCCGGCGAAGGGGCGATCGATTTTCGGTCGCCCCTTAGAATCTACGGTGCCGCCGCAACCCCGTGATGGAGCGCGCCCCATGACCTTCCAGACTCAATTGCGTATTCCCGGCCCGACTCCCTTGCCCGAGCGCGTCGTGCGCAGCATGAACCGGCCCATGATCGATCACCGCGGCCCGGAGTTTGCATCCATCCTCGCGGAGATCACGGCGGGCGCTAAGCGGGTCTTCAAGACGTCGAACGATCTCCTCCTGCTCACCTCGTCGGGCACTGGAGGACTGGAGTCGGCCGTCGCCAACCTGGTCTCGCCCGGAGACGAGGTCGTGGTCGCGCTCTGCGGCAACTTCGGTGAGCGATTCGCCGCCCTGGCGGCCGCGTATGGGGCCGACGTCGCGCGTCTTGAGTTCGAATGGGGCCAACCGGTCGACCCGGACGACCTCGCCCGCGTGCTCGAGCAGCACCCGAAATCGAAAGTCGTGCTGCTGACCCACAACGAAACGTCGACCGGGCTCACCAACCCGCTGCGGAAGCTCGCGCGCGTCGCCCGCGACGCTGGAAAGATCGTGGTCGTCGACGGCGTGAGCTCGATCAGCTCGATCGCCATCGAAACCGACGAGTGGGGCATCGACGTCGCGGTCAGCGGCTCGCAGAAAGGATGGATGGCGCCGCCGGGATTCGCGCTTGTCAGTGTGAGCGAGCGCGCATGGGCTCAGCAGGCCAAGGCTCGTTCACCGCGTTTCTACTTCGACTGGAAAGAAGCCAAGACGTGGGCCGAGAAGGGCATGACCCCTTTCACACCGGCGGTCAGCGTGGCTTTTGCCATGCAGGAAGGGCTGCGCATGCTGCAAGAGGAAGGCCTGGAAAACGTATACGACCGGCACGCCCGGCTGGCGCGCGCGACCCAGGCCGGACTGCAGGCGCTCGGCTTTCAGCTTTATGCGCGAGAAGGCTTCCGATCGAACACAGTCACGGCGGCGGTACCTCCTCCGGGTCTCGATGTGGCGGCTTTCCGCACGTTGCTTGACACGAAGTACGGGGTCGTCATCGCCGGCGGCCAGGCCAAGATGGCCGGCAAGATGGTCCGAGTCGGCCATCTCGGCGCGGTCGCCGAGGGCGACGTGGTACAGGTGCTGTGGGCGATGGAGCAGGCGCTCGAGGAGCTGGACATCGCTCCCGCCAACGGGCGCGGCGTGGCGGCGGCAACCTCGTCACTGCAGGGCGTCGCCGCAGCGACCCATTAGCATGCCGCGGATCCTGGTCGCCGACCCGCTGGCCGAGGATGGCCTGGAGCGGCTGCGGCGGGCGGGGGAGGTGACGATCGTCAGCAAGCTCGGCGAGGCCGAGCTGATTGAGCGCATCCCTGAGTTCGATGCGCTCATCGTCCGGAGCGAGACGCGTGTCACCGCGCTGATCCTCGAAGCGGGGCGGAAGCTCCGTGTCGTCGGGCGCGCCGGTGTCGGGGTTGACAACATCGACGTCCCCGCGGCGACGGCCAAGGGCATCCTCGTGGTCAACGCCCCGCGCGGCAACATCGTCGCCGCCGCCGAGCACACCATCGCGCTGCTCGTGTCACTCGCCCGCTGGATTCCGCAGGCGGACGCCTCGGTGAAGCGCGGCGAATGGACCCGTTCGAAGTTTCTCGGCACCGAGATCCGCGGCAAGACGCTCGGCGTGATCGGCCTCGGAAACGTCGGCTCGGAGGTGGCCAAACGAGCGCACGGCCTGGAGATGGAGGTGGTGGCCTACGACCCGGTCGTCTCGGTCGAGCGGGCAGAGCTGTTCAACGTCGAGCTGGTGAACCTGAACGACCTCCTCGAGCGAGCCGACTTCGTCACCGTGCACGTCCCGCTGGTCGACGCCAATCGCAACCTGATCGGCGCGCCAGAGCTCGCGCTCATGAAGCCAGGCGCTCGTTTGATCAATGCCGCGCGAGGGGGCATCGTCGATGAAGAGGCTCTGTTCGAGGCGCTCAAGGCAGGCAGGCTCGCGGCGGCTGCTTTTGACGTGTTCGTGAACGAGCCACCGGGTGACCATCCCCTGCTGGCGCTCCCGAATTTCGTCGCCACGCCACACCTGGGGGCGTCGACCGCCGAAGCGCAGGTCTCGGTCGCGTTTGACGTCGCAGAAGAGGTGGCTGCCGTTCTGGCAGGGGACCTGCCCCGGTTCGCGGTCAACGCCCCCGCGCTGCCTCCTGAGGAGCTCGTTTATCTGCGACCGTTCGCCGAGCTGACCGAACGGCTGGCGGCTCTGCACACCCAGCTGTTCGGCGGTCGGGTCAGCTCGATCGAGCTGGACTTCGAGGGCGAGCTGGCCGAGCACGACGCCAATCTCCTCGTTGCGTCGGCCATCAAAGGCGTCCTGCAGCCGTTTACCGAGGACCGGATCAACCCGGTCAACGCGCGACTCATCGCCTCCAGCCGCGGCGTGAAGGTGATCGAGCGCCGGAGCCCCGCGCGCGGCAGCTACGCGAGCCTGGTCACCGTCCGCATCGGCGGCCACGAGCTCGCCGGCACAGTCATGAACGGCGAGCTGCGCGCGGTGCGCATCGACTCGTTTCGCGTCGACCTGGTGCCGGAAGGCCGCTTCCTGGTCAGCCGGCATGAGGACCGGCCTGGCGTGGTCGGGCGTTTCGGCACGATCCTGGGTGAACACGACGTGAATATCGCGAGCATGCAGGTGGGGCGAGACTCGCCGCGTGGAAGCGCGATGATGATCCTCGCGGTCGACGACCGCGTGGCGCCCGAGGTGCTGGCCAGGTTGCGCGAGGTGGACGGAATGGCGGACCTGCGATACGTCGAGCTGGGCGAGACCTCCGATCGCTGACGTTCGCGCGCTGCCGGGAATCCGCTACCAGCTCGCGCGAGTTGGCGACCTCAGCCGGCTGGTCGCCCCTCCCTACGACGTCATCCCGGAGCCTCAGGTCGCCCGCTACGAGGAGCTTTCGCCCTACAACGTCGTCCGGCTGACGCGCCCCGGCCGCGACTACGATCGCGCCGCCCGCACCTTTCAGGACTGGCTGGCGGGAGGGATTCTCGCCCCGGACCCGCCGTCGATGTATGTGCACGAGGTCCGATTCGACGGCCGGCGCCGGCGTGACCTGATCGCCGCCTTACGGCTCCAGCCTTACGAGGACCGGGTCGTGCTGCCCCATGAGCGGACGCACCGGGGGCCGAAGGAAGACCGCCTGGCGCTGCTCCGCGCGACGAAAGCCAGCCTCGAGCCGCTCTGGTTCCTTTACGAGGGCCGTGGGAGCGGGCTCTCGCAGATCACAGAGGTCGTCAGCGCCCGCAACCCGGCTGTCGTCTTCACCGGCCCGGAGGGGACCGAGCACCGGCTGTGGGTGATCTCCGACCCAGCGCTGCATTCCGCCGTCCACGCCGGGCTCGAGCCGCTGCCTGTCCTGATCGCCGACGGCCACCACCGCTATGAGACGTCGCTCACCTATTCCGAGGAGGTGGGGGGCGATGCCGACGCGGCTTCGCGGTTCACCCTCGCGCTGCTCACGGACCTCGACGATCCAGGCCTGGAGGTGCTCCCCACCCACCGGCTGTTAAAGGCCGGCGTCGCCGTCACGGGCGGAGACGAGGTAGCCGGCCTGGAAGAGACGATCACCGCCCTGCGCGGGCAGGTGGCCGTGGGCGCGTACCGGGATCACCGATTCCAGGTCCTCCCGCTGGAAGGGGAGATGGCGGTGGTGGAGTTACACCGCCAGGTGATCGACAACATCCTCGGAAAGCGGAGCCCTGAAGACTTCCTGAGCTACACGCGCGACCCTGCCGAAGCTGTCCGCTGGGTTGACGAGGGGGCGGGCTCGGCAGCCTTCTTCCTCGACGCACCCGACCTCCGGATGGTTTTGAAGCTGGCCCAAGAAGGGAAGACTCTTCCTCAGAAGAGCACGTATTTCCATCCGAAACCGCCATCTGGGATGGTGTTTTTCGAGCTCAACCCAGACCGCCGCTTATAGTTAGGAACCTCAAAAGAGATGCCAACTTACGGTTACAGATGTGGCAGTTGCGGCCACGAGTTCGAGATCGTGCAGAGGATCTCCGACGAGCCCCTGACGACCTGCCCCAAATGCCAGGGCAAGCTCTCCAAGATGCTCTACCCGGTTGGAATCAGCTTCAAGGGGAGCGGGTTCTACACGACAGACTACAAAGGTGTCGCGAAGGGTTCGGCGGCGTCGTCCAACGGGTCGGCGTCGAGCTCTGAGGGGGGCGGCGACAGCAAGCCGGAGGCCAAGTCCGAGTCCAAGCCCGAGTCGAAGCCCGAGTCGAAGCCCGAGTCAAAGACGGACACCAAGCCCGAGTCAAAGACCGATACCAAGACGGAGAAGAGTTCCTAGATGTCAAACATCCAAGCAGTGACCGACGCCGAGTTCGAGAGCCTCGTTCTGAAGTCGGACGTCCCAGTCCTCGTCGACTTCTGGGCGACCTGGTGCGGCCCGTGTCGCATGATCGCGCCGATCGTCGAGCAGATCGGGGGTGAGCTGGGCGACAAGGTGAAGATCGTGAAGATGGACATCGACGAGAACCCGGCGACGCCGATGTCGCTCGGCATCATGTCCATCCCGACTGTGATCATCTTCAAGGACGGGAAGCCCGCGGAGCGGACGGTCGGCTACCGCCCGAACATGAAGGGCGACCTGATAGCCAAGCTCGAGGCGCTGATCACCCCGGCGGTTTAGCGCCGCCTCCCAGCCGTCCAGCCACCTCGCGCGCGTCGTTAAGGTAGCTGGGCTGGGGATGTACGGGGGCTGGTGCCTCCCGCGGTCTTCAAAACCGTTTGCGGGGCGCTGTTGAGGCGTCCTGGGTGGGTTCGATTCCCATCCATCCCCGCCACTTTTCGCCGGTTTGG